>Ga0208825_1000502_pt1 | contig 37528 bp, 32 predicted proteins | sample AD_UKC113_MetaG_FD_184450 | JGI IMG/M metagenome (GOLD analysis project Ga0208825, IMG submission 184450) | Active sludge microbial communities of municipal wastewater-treating anaerobic digesters from Hong Kong - AD_UKC113_MetaG (SPAdes)... | ecosystem: Engineered > Bioreactor > Anaerobic >... | reverse complement strand
GAGAAATGACTGATATTGTTTCAGTTGAGCCATATGAGACTGCGGAGCCAGTAAGTATTTATAACCTCAATGTAGACGAGTATCACACTTATTTTGTAGGTAATAGTAGGTTGTTGGTACATAATGATTGTACTGCTGAAATGATGGCTGCTGGTAGGGAAGCTATTTCAGCGGCAAGATTAAGAGGTTTAACTAATTCAGATGAACTTGCAAAAATTGCTGAATCATCTGCAAATGCTGTTGAGCAAGCTATTGCAAAAGGAATAACTGACCCAGCCGAACTTGCCAGAATTGGAAGGGTTGCAGGAGAAGCAGCAGAATCATTAAAATATTTTACCCCAAATGCGTTAACTCATATATTTGAGGGCGAAATTAAAGGTGCAAAATCAGTAGGATGGCATTACGAACCAAGTTCAACTACAGGAAGGATTGTATCAATCGTACAGCCTCCAAACACGCAGGGTGTTTATGAAGCAGTTGTTGAAATTGGAGGAGTTTTGAAAACTAATACATCTACATTCTTCCCAAAAACGTGGAGCAAAGATGAAGTTATGAGTGCAATATATGAAGCGTATAGAAATGCAAATCCAAAGATAAAGGCCGATGGAACCGAATTTGTTTATAAGTGGACTGGTACTTCAAGAGGAATAACAATTGATATGTTTTTAGATGCAAATGCGGAAATTATTTCAGCGTTTCCTAAAATGTAGGACTCCACAGGAACATAATATTTAAAAATCTAGGGAGATAAGAAGATATGATAAAAGAAATATTAAAATCTATTGGAAACTCAGATTATATAAGAGATTTAAAAAGAAATTTTGATACAAATATTTTTAAATTTACCAATCATAACAGCGAAGAAAGCAGTTGCCTTATACTAGCGAAGAAAACTCATTTTATCGCACCAGAAGAAGCCTTTATACTGCTTTTTGAGAAACTGCTTTATGAAGAATTGGGTTTGTCATATATTCGTTTTCTTACTGATGATAAGGAAGCATTTTATAATCAAAACAATGTTGTTGAACAAATTTCTGAAATGACTTTTGAAAAGGCAGTCAATAGCAAAGTTATTTCCGATTTTAAAGAGACTAACATATCTTTTGATGAAAAAATTGCAAGCTTTATTGAAACACAGTTAGCTAATTCAGAACTATTTCAGCTGATAAAAGATTGGAATTGTTTGAATCTTTTTGGATACAATAATGATTACTATTTTCTGTATAGTTGGAGTACATCAGCCTAGAATTATGAAATCAGTAGTAATAAGGTAGTAAATTTGCCAAAGAATCAAAGTGCTTCAAGCTGGATTAACATCTAGTTTGAAGCACTTCTTGTATGTGATACAAGCTTTTGGTATCGTGTTAAAAAGTGCGTACTTTTTTTGCTTTTTCGTATCTCTAAAAATTTTTTTAATTTGTTTTATATATTAACAATCTGATAATCTGTCCAGAATCCAAATTTATCATATAAATCGTTTTGATACCCTTCCAAACGCTGATACACAAGATAAATACTGGATTTTAAAAACACTGGTAACTCACAGGGAAGCCATTGTCAAAAACAATATTGCACTTAAAAACCGTATTCATTCGCTTATTGCAAGCCATTATCCCTCATATTCAAAATTCTTTTGCAACATTGATACATTTGGTGCATTGGCTTTCTATGAAAAATATCCATCACCTGCAAAATTAATGGGTGTTACCGTTGAAGAATTGGACGAACTTTTAATGAAAGCATCTGGCAAGAATGGTCCGAAGGACAAGGCAAAGAAAATACTTGAATATGTTGAGGCAGATGGCTTTAATGAAATTGCATATCAGGATATAAGAGATATGGCGGTTAAATCAACAATAACCCTTTTAAACACCAACATAAAGGAACTGGCTGAAATCGACAAAAAGTTAAAGGAACTATTGCAACACTTTGATTATAACTTAACCAGTATAAGGGGTGTCAGCACAGTTTTGGCAGCAACAATAATTTCTGAAATTGGCAACATATCAAAGTTTTCATCTCCTGCAAAGTTAGCCCGCTATTCGGGTGTGGCTCCGACAACTTACGCATCAGGCAAAAGCGAATTACAGTTTGCCAACAGACGGGGAAACAAATCCCTACACCATGCCTTTCATACCCTTGCAGTCGGTTTGATTGCAACACCAGGAAACATGATAAGAAACAAATACTTTTATGATTACTTTCATAGGAAGGTATCAGAGGGAAAAACGAAGCGTCAGGCTTTGAATTGTTTACAAAGACGGCTTGTAAGCATAGTTTGGGCAATGATGACACATAAGACAGAGTACATAAATCCAGATTTGATAAGCATAGAAGATAACAATAAAGAAGCAATTGAAGCAACAGCAACACAATGATATAATAGCACTTGGAAACAGGTGCTTATAAAATCCCTTGCTAACGAGTACCATTAGGGAATGATTGTACAGCAGAGATGATGGGAGCCGGAAGAGAGGCTATAGAGAATGCTAGATTAAGGGGTATAACTGATTCAAAACTGCTTTCTGATATCGGTTCAGGAGCTGCATCTGTAGTTGATATCTTAAAAAGTGGAAGGAAACTTGTTTCTGGTTCTGAGGAATGGCTAAGAGTCAGTGAGTATTATAACGATTTAGTACAAGGAATAAGGAAAACTAAAGGTTTAACTAATCCTGATAGAAATGTGGCTTTTGCAGAATCTTTAATAGATAGTGTCAGTGGAAATTTGACTGCATATAGTAGTACAGCAAATATAGATGGTCTTGTGCCATTAATAAATGATAGCAGTAAAAGAGTTTTTAACACATCAGTAGTAGGTGCATTCGACAGATATGTGGACACAGAAGCAAAAATTTTGGAAGAACTAGCTAGTAAACTCGGGGCAATAAAAAAAGCAGATGGAACAATAGTTTGGGGAAATACCAATGCAAAGGGAATAGTTAATTTATTTACTGAGCTTGAACCGTGTCCAAGTTGCAGTAGTGTTATTGAGCAATTTAGAAATGTATATAAAGACATTACTGTTAATGTGATTTGGAAAAAGCCGTATACAATTAATTAACAGATTATCTATGGAGGAAATATTAATGGGAAAATATGATATTTTATTTCAGAAGTTCAACGATTTACAGCAGTATTCTATACATTTCGCAAAGTATTTTTCGGAACATTATGGAACATATTACTCCGAAGTAATCATAAGTGATATTTGCCAAAAGTTAAGTATTTCTGTTGATTTTGACCTTATTCGTGAAAGGGAAAAGAACAGGAAGTACGGGGAAGATGGTATATGTTTGTTCAGAAGTGATGTTGATGACAGATGCTTTATTCTACTTGGGTGTAATCCTGGGGATTGGGTAAATTCAATAGTTGTGAGATGTATGCCCAGTGATGGAGATATTGTAAAAGAATCGTTGCTGAAATGGTATTATAAAGTAGCAGAACTTGAAGGGCTATTGGATGCGGCTGTTAAAATTGAGGAATTAAAAAATGATATGTATATAGAAGACAATATTTTATCGCAAATAATAAGTATGCATAAACTCAGCTAATTAATTAGATTTTTGGCTTAAGATAAGCCCCTGACTTTTTATTTCAAAAGTTTAGGGGTTTTCTTTTTACCAAATGCCCGAAATTCAGCATCAGACTTTAATCTTATAAATCAATGCTTACTTTTGAATAAACCAATCAGCCAAAAAGTGAAACGGAAGTAATGAGCATAATAGGGAATATAAATAATTTTGTGTATCAGAATTTATGTAATCCTTCTTAAGCAAGTAATTTCAGGTTGATAAGGTTTACAGAATATAATTCTCTATAACCTTTACATTATATATTATTGCCGGATTTGTTAAGTTTTATACATAAACTTGATTAAATCTAAGTATGTGGTCAAAAAAGTGTGTGAGGACCAGTATATATAATTATTACCAGATTTTGTGACTTTACGGAACTGTCTGTGCAGCCCTTCAATTATGTTAGTTGTGTATATTATGCGTCTTATTTCATCTGAAAATTTGTAGAATGGACTTATCACATCCCAGTTGTTTTCCCAACTACGTATTGCAAAAGGATATTCTTTTCCCCACTTGTTCTTAAGTTCACAAAACTTCTCTAACGCCACTTCTTCATTAATAGCACGATATACTTCTTTAAAATCATTGCTAAAAGCTTTAAATGATGTTGATGGAAAACCTCCAATTGAGTTAAGTCCGAGTATTATAGATAGAATTGATAATATGCCTCAAGAAGTCAAGGATTCTTATACATATACTTATGGTGCTGGTTCTCATGCTGAAATTTATGCGACCAACAAAGCCTTATTAGATGATCCTTTAGCAACAACAGACGATTTATTAGTATATGTAAACAAAACTTTAGGGACATCAACACCTGTTACAGAAATACCTTTTCATACTTGTCCACATTGTGAGTACATTGCCACATCTGTTTTTTTTGCTTTCCTTGTTGCAAGTATTGATATAAAGCAAAATTATCTAAATATTTTGAAAGATGGTGGAGATTTATCTTATGAGATTAAGATTTACCCTGCAAATAACAGCTTAATAGATTTTATGCACAAATTTGACTATTTAAAGTGGCAAGAGGGAAAACCGTTGCCTTATGAATATAATGTAGATAAAAGTTGTCCTATTACATTGGACGATGTGAAACAAATAAAAGATTCTTTTTCTGATAAAATTGATACTAAATTGTTTATAGTAAGATACATTGTCTATATGGACGAAAAAAATAATGAATTAAAAAAGGCTTTTCTTGTATTTGCTAATTTAGAAACGGAAAATACAGTTTTTGTGGGAGAGACTTTTAAAAAGCTGCTTTCAGAAGAATATAAAAAACAAATAACGAGTAAAAGGGACTTGATTTTCCAAATGGAAGCAAATATCCCTAATAAAGTAAAAACTACAAACGAGCGTGAGTTTGAGTTGAAAAGCATAAATTTATTGGATTTAAATATAGTAAAGCAGATAAGCTATATACTGAAATCCTATAATAATGAGAATTTTTCTGAAAGTGATTTTCTTATATCCCCGGTTTCTGTGTATTATGATTTCTATCACCCAAAAGACAACTTTAGCTTTAGTTTATTCGTAAGACCCCAAAATACGGATAACATTTCTGATTCTTTATCAGAGGTATTGTATTATCTTAATAAAGCACATAATGGTGAGTATTCATATAAAATTGACAATAAGGCTAATGCTTATTTAAAGAAAATGGAATCTGCCAGGCGAAGTTCTGTTGCCATAAGTTTTGTATCACTATTATCCATATCGGTAGTAATATTAGGTATGGTGGGGTTAATGCTTCTGGCATTTGATAAAAGAAAAAAAGAATTTGCAGTACTAATATCCTATGGTGCCACAAAATTAAGGCTGTTATGTGAAATTTGTATTGAATCTGTAATTATTACGACTATGGGAGGGCTTTTAGGTGTGTTTTCCAGCTATTTTATTTGCAAGTCCGGTATAATTAGCTTTTATGATTATACAGTTAGATTTGATTGCAAAATGGCAATAGTGGCATTTGGTATTTCGTTAATATCCGGATTGCTTGCTGTATTGCCACTTGTACATAAAATATTTAAGCTGCCTCCTGCTAAAATTTTGAGAAGTTTGTAATGAATATAAATTCTATTTATAAAAGAATGTAAAAGAATGCAAGTTTGCTTGCTAAAATTAATGAGTTTTTGGTGTGTAGGTGAGAGGTGTTAAAATGATTAATATCACAAATTTGAAAAAAGTCTACAAAGGAAAAGGTGTTAATACAGTTGCTTTAAACAGTATTAGCCTGGAAATAAAAAGAACGGAATTTGTATCAATTATGGGGAGATCCGGTTGTGGAAAAACAACATTGCTTAATATACTAGGCTGTATGGATGATTTTGATGAGGGTGAGTATTTCTTTAAAGATGTAAGTATTAAAATGCTTAAAGGAAAAGAGCTTGCTCGTTTTAGGAATAAAAGTATCGGATTTATATTTCAGGCATTTAATTTAGTCAATGAAATGACAGCACTTGAAAATGTTGAAATTCCCCTTGGCTATGCAGGAATACCGAGACGTCAAAGGAAAGAAATTGCTTTTGATATGTTAAAGGAAGTTGGTTTAGCCGATAAAATCCATAATTACCCCGGTCAGCTGTCGGGAGGCCAGCAACAGAGAGTGGCTATTGCTAGAGCCTTGGCGAATAAGCCTGACATAATATTGGCCGATGAGCCAACTGGTAATTTAGATAATAAAAACGGAATGGAAATTATGGAGCTTCTTCGAAATTTTAACAGTAATGGAACAACACTTATATTGGTAACTCATGACGAAAAGGTTGCCGATTATGGTAAACGGAGGATTGTTCTGGATGATGGAAATATAATCAAGGATACTCTGCGGACAGATGCAAACTAGAGAAGTACCTTACTTTGTCTTTATTTTGTTTTTTGAAATGAAGAGGTATGGTATACTATAATTAGAAGAATAAAAGCCTAATGGGTTGAGATGAAAATATGAAAAAAAACAACTTAAAATTCAATACATCCGAGTTAATTGAGCGAGAAAGGCATATTTGCATTCTGTATGATTTTCTAAACCAACTTCATGTTGAAAAGCGTGGAATATTAAGGATTGTGGCAGAACATGGTTCGGGGGCAACCAGGTTCCTTGATGCAACTTCCCATATTTCTCAAAGGCTTAATTATGAAGTTATTAACATAAATGGAAATAGTAATGACAAATTAAAAAAACGCAGTTCAAATAATTGTCAATACTTCAAAGAAAATTTATATGAAAGAGTAGTTAACAGTAAAAAAGACGGACAAATTATATTAATTGATACCATTGATCAGATTGATAAAGACATTCTAGATATTATAAACAAGCTGTTATCCAGTGAGACAAATTATGTTTTGGCACTGGTTTATTCAACTGTTTCCAATTTGACTACAAATATTGATTATATTGACATACCTATTTATAAAACCATATTTTTGGAGCCGTTATCACCGAAAGGACTCCGTAAATTGCTGAATTCTATGCTTGTTTGGGACAAGCTTCCTGATATTTTTCTTGAGTACCTTTATAACAAAACAAAAGGTATGCCCAAATATATATTGAATGAAATTGAGTTTCTAATCAAAGAAGGAAAACTTATTTATGGCAATAATAATGGTTGGAGCATAAATGAAGAGTATTTGTCGACTTTAGCAACTAAGGCTATATATAGGAGCAATTATTTTCCCAAAAATAATTTGCCGGCTGAGACAACCGAGTTTGTTGGGCGTGAAGATGAGATTAGGGAAGTTTGCAGCTTGCTTGAAAAGGCTAGACTTGTAACGTTTGTTGGCCCTGGGGGTATTGGAAAAAGCAGGCTGGCACTCAAGGTTGGTTTTCTAAGCCTTTCCAAATTTACAGATGGAGTTTATTGGATTTCTTTATCTCAAATAACTAAATCAGAACTATTGATATCCAACATTGCCAAAATATTAAATATTGTTGAAATAGAGGGAAATAACACATTAGACTCTATTAAGCGTACATTAAAAAACAAGAGGCTGCTGATGATTTTGGACAATTTTGAGCAAATTATTGATTCTGCTCCGGTACTGGCAGAGCTTCTAGCTACAGCGGCCAATTTATCATTACTTGTAACAAGCCGTCAGCCGTTGAAAGTGTATGGAGAGCATTTATATAATGTTCCGCCTCTTGAAATACCGGATTTGAATAGATATAACACTGTTGAATCACTGCAAAAACAACCGGCTGTCAGTTTGTTTTTGGCACGTGCTCAAACCGTAAAAAATGATTTTAGAATTACCGATGAAAATGCTTCACAGATAGCAAAGCTATGTGCATGCCTTGAGGGAATACCGCTTGCTATCGAACTTGCAGCGGCAAACATTGCACAAATTTCCGTTCAGACAATGCTCAATCAAAGTCAAAACCGCTTAAGTTGGCTCACTGAAGGAGCTATTAGTTTGCCCGATCGTCAGCGTACCATGAAGAATACCATTGAATGGGGATATAATCTTCTTAGTGCCAATCAAAAAACAATTTTCAAAAGACTTGGTGTTTTTAAAGGAAAGTTTAGTTTGGAAGCTGCGTCGGCCGTGATAAACAAAAATAATGATATTGAGAATTTATATGAGGACTTATTGGCGTTAGTAAATAAAAGCATTTTAACGCTGGATTCTGAATTTGAGGAAATGGATAAAGCATGCTTCAATATGCTTGAAATACTCAAAGAATATGCTGTTTTGCTGCTATCGTCGGATAATGATGAAAAGACAATAAAAGAATGCCATGCTGAATATTTTTTTACATATGCTGTTGATGCAGAAAACAATTTTTATGCTTCAAACCGTCAAACAAGTCTTATTATGGTAGATCAAGCATATTTGGACATAATTTGTGCTTTGGAGTATTATACGAGCACAGGCTGCCTGGAAAAAGAATTGGAGCTGGCTGCAGCAATGGGTTATTATTGGGAGGCACGGGGTTATTGGAAAAAAGGGCAGAGTGTATTTAAATACATAATTCAAAAACAGAACAATTCTATAAATACCAATTATGTGAAAGCATACCAATGGTTTGGCAGATTTGCTTTTTTGAATGGCAATTATGATGAAGCAGTGGATATTTTCGAACAAGGTTTGAAATTGGCAATTGAAAGAAATGATCTTATAGGAGAAGCTTCAATCAGGTATAATTTAGCTTTAACTTATAATATATCGGGCAATTTAAAATATGAAGTGGAATTGTTGAATCAAAGCTTAAGTGCCTACAGAGAAGCAGATTACAAGCGTGGCATTGCGGAGGTTCTTCAAGAGCTTGGACAGGTTAATTATTTTAAAGGTGCATATGATACGGCAGAGATGTATTTAAATGAAAGCCTCGATATCTACAAAGGGTATAACGACAAGTACGGTATATTGAGGACTTATGGAAGGATGGGACTGGTTTTAAGGGGTAAGGGCGAATTTCACCAGGCTATGGAAATGTTTCATAAATATCTTTTAGCTTGTGAAGAAATAGATGATAGAGTTGAAATTGCATTTGCATTGATTAATATTGCAGAATTGGCACGGTCCCAAAGTGATTATGCGGTAGCGGAGAGTTATTATTTAAGAGGTTTAAATCTTGGTTATGAGCTGGGATATATGACTATAATAGCATATATAAAAAAGGACCTGGGTGAAATATGCCATTATAAAGGCCAGCTCGATAAGGCATCTGAATTGTTTGAAGAAAGCTTAACAATGCTGGAGGAAACCGGATATAAGGGAGATGTGCCCTGGGTTTACCGCAATATGGCTGAGTTGGAATTAACAAGGGAGAACTATTTAAAAGCTCAGGAGTTATTTTTAACAGGACTAAAGTTTTATATTGATATAAAGCAAAACACTCTAAGTTATATTTTTCTGGTATTTGAAGGTCTTGCTGCCGTTTCGGCAATGATTGGGGATTACAACAGGGCTGCTTGTTTATATTCGGCAGCAAATAACTTGTTTAAAACAGTAGGAAATCTCTTGGCTGTTAATGACATAAATTCATTCAATAACAGACTTAATTTTCTTCGCTCCAAGATGGATGCAAGTGAATTCGAAATTTCATGGAACGAAGGAAAGAGCATGAGTCTTGAGCATGCAATAGGATATGCTTTGGATGATAAAAAATATGACAGAGCAATGGCAAACAAAATGATTACATACATAAATGAAAACTATGACAAAGACATTTCTCTTACTGAAATATCTGAATATTTCAATATGTCTGCTTCATATCTAAGCACCATGTTTAAATATTATACAGGGCATAATTTCAAGGATTATTTAAATTTATGCAGGGTTAAAGCAGCTAAAGAGCTTATGCAGAAAAATGACAACTTAAAAATTAATGAAATTGCATCAAAGGTAGGATGCAACGGCCCTGTGACTTTTATCCGCATGTTCAGAAAATACGAAGGCGTCTCTCCCGGGCAATATTATTCCAATCTCAAAGTAAGTGAAGACAAATAAAAAGGAATTAAAATAAATGATAATTGCATCTAAAAAAAATATAACGAATTTAAAATAATGCTAATGGAAACCATTAGTACACTTAATATAAAATTATTCTAGGAGGTAAAATTATAAGTGTAAAAGTATAGAAATTAAAGATAATTTTGGAGGTATTTTCATGTTTAAGCAAAAGAGACTTTCAATTCTGGCAATAATAATGATGTTGACAAGTTTAACATTATTTCCCGTTACTCAAGGCTATGCCGCCGATGATCTAAAAATAGGTGCCTGGTTAGGTGATCAACCTACTGATGGTTTAGTAAAAGCATTTAATCAGCTGCAAGGCAGAAATTTAGATATTGTTCATATGTATATGGATTGGAGCACAAATTTTAATAATATAAGGAATAATGTAGATTCTGCATATTTAAACAATGCAGTTATATTGATTACATGGGAGCCTTGGGAATACGATACAGTTCAGATTATGAACGGTAATGCTGATAACTATATTAGAAGAATGGCTCAGGATATGAAGTCATATGGAAAGGAAATTTGGTTAAGGCCTTTGCATGAAGCTAATGGCGATTGGTATCCATGGGCTATAGGCTATAGCAGCGGTAGAAATACAAATAGTACATATATAGCAGCATTCAGGCGTATTGTGGATATTTTCAGGAATGAAGGTGCAAACAATGTGAAGTGGATATTCACATTAAACTGTGATAATGTAGGACCAAATACCTCCTATGAAGGAATTTATCCTGGTGATAATTATGTAGACTACAATTCTATAGATGGCTATAACTGGGGAACCACACAGTCATGGGGAAGCACTTGGCAATCTTTTGATCAGATTTTTTCAAGAGCATATAACAGCCTGAAAAACTATAGTAAGCCAATTTTCATAGCTGAATGGGCTTCAGCAGAAATAGGCGGAAACAAGGCGCAGTGGATTACCGATTCTTTTAATACAATTAGAACAAATTATCCCAGAATTTTTGCAGCTGTTTGGTTTAGCCACAATAAAGAAACCGATTGGAGAATCAACTCAAGTGAAGCTGCGTTAAATGCATATAGAAATGCTATAAAGAAGACTGGTGCAAGTCCGACACCAACAAGTACGCCTACCAATAAACCGACAAATACACCAACGAATAAGCCTACGAATACACCTACACCTACAAGTAGAACCGCAGTTGAAGATGTTAACAAAGATGGTGTTGTTAATATGGCTGATGTAATTGAGATAGCAAAGGGATTTAATTCAGTTAAAGGAGACCCTAATTATAGACAGAATCTGGATTTGAATAACGATGGTGTAATAAACATGAGTGATGTAATAATGTGTGCAATTAAGTTCAATACAGTATATAATTGATTTAATTTGCTCCTCTTCAAGTTATATTGAAATAGATCAGGTACTCTATGCCCAATATGGTGTAGAGTACCTTGTTATTTTAATGGCCTTCTCCCATTTCAATTTTGTTTGGCATACCTTGTATGAATTTAGGTTATGATATTAAAGAAAAGATATTGTTAATGTAAATATAATTTTGAATAGGAGAGTTCAGATGAGTTTTACAAAATTACTATCCCCCATAAAAATCGGGGCAATTGAATTAAAAAATCGTTTTATTGTTCCAGCTATGGGTGCTCACCTAGGCGAAGAAAACGGACAGGTTTCCCAACGTACCATCGATTATTACTCAGCTAGAGCAAAAGGAGGTTTTGGATTAATTATTACTGAATTTACTTGTATTGATCCTGGTGGTTTGGGAATGCCTGGTCAATTGGGCATTTGGGATGACTCTTTTATTGCCGGACATAAAAAATTAACGGATGAAGTTCATAAAAATGGTGGGCTGATTTTTTGCCAATTGCATCATGCCGGCCGATTGTCCTACTCAATGGTCACCGGAAAGCAGCCTGTTGCACCATCACCCATAGCAAGTCCTTCAAACAAAGAAATTCCCAGAGAACTAAAGACGGAGGAAGTTTATGAGTTGATTGATAAATTCGTCGATGGAGCCGTTCGGGCCAAAAGTGCAGGATACGACGGTGTAGAGCTTCATGGGGCACATCAATACATGATAGCACAATTCATGTCCCCATATTCAAATAAGCGGTTGGACGAATTTGGCGGACATTTTCAAAATCGTATGAGATTTCCGGTAGAAATCATAAAGAAAATTAAGCAAAAGTGTGGTGTAAACTTTCCTGTCAGTATTCGAATCAGTGCAGAAGAATCGGAGCACGAGAGCTGGGGAGTAAGGCAGGCTAGAACAGCGGCTAAAGTGTTGGAAGAAGCAGGGGCGGATGTAATCAACGTTTCCATAGGTGGTGCGTATGGAACAAGCTATAAGACATTAGCTCCTCAAGCCATTCCTCCCGGATTTAATGCTGTAAATTCTGCATTTATTAAAGAAATGCTGCAAGTTCCTGTTATTGTAACAGGAAGAATTGTAGATCCGTATATCGCTGAAGATATTATTGCTTCAGGCTCGGCTGATATGGTTTCATTGGGAAGACCTTCTTTAGCTGATCCGGAATTTCCAAACAAAGTGAAGGAGAACCGGATAGACGAAATTATACCCTGTGTGGCATGTCTCCAAAGATGTGCAGGAGCAGGAGGACGTGATGAGTGGGATACAGGAGTTTCCTGTACCTATAATCCATTCACGGGGAAAGAGGGAATCCTAAGGATTGTTCCTTCAGATAAGCCTAAAAAAATTGCTATAATCGGTGCAGGTCCTGCCGGTCTTGAAACTGCCTGGATAGCTGCAAAACGCGGTCACTCAGTCACGGTATTTGATAAAGCGGACCGTCCTGGGGGGCAAATTGCATTAGGAGCAAGACCACCCTATAAACAGGAGCTTCTTAAAGCTGTTCAAACCTATATGACATTAGGCAAAAAACACGGTGTTACTTATAAATTCGGTATAGAAGCGACTCCAGAAACAGTTACGGATTTTGATGAGATTGTATTGGCTACAGGCGGTGTGCCGATTCGTCCTGCATTTGAAGGCATAGACCAGGCAGACGTTATACAAGCCATTGACATACTTGCAGGAAAACCGGCAGGCGATAAAGTAATTATCATTGGCGGAGGCCAAGTTGGTGTAGAAACAGGAGAAATGCTTGCAAATCAAAACCATCAAGTGACCATTGTGGAAATGAAAGATGAAATTGCAACGGAAGAACATCCGGATATTCGCTTTTTAACACATCAGAGGTTAATTAAATATGGTGTAAACATATTAACGAGAACAAAAGTAAAAGCACTTTCCAAAGGAAGTGTAACTGTGGAAAAAGACGGTATTGAGCAGACATTAAGCGGATTTGATTCCATTGTTCTTGCTGTTGGTACAAAATCCTATAATCCTTTAGAAAAGCCAATGCAGGAAACCGGCAAGAAAATACACATCATAGGAGATGCGAGAAAATCCGGGAATATAACTGATGCCATCTACGAAGCAGCTAAGCTTGGCGTTAGCATATAAAAATTTACACCGCAAAAATAGAAGAATAAAATAATAATGGTTGTTGCAGCAATAAATACTATTGCATTAACAACCATTATTTTCTTTTAATAAATTTCTGTAATTGATAGTTTAATTATTTGTATTTTTCAAAATATATACCTCAACTCTTCTATTTCTCGCCATGCCTCCGCTTGTTTCGTTTGATGCAATTGGCATTTCAGGCCCCATTCCTAAAACATCCACCCTGCCATCTAATACACTGAATTGATTTGTAATTATTTCTTTCACACGAAGAGCTCTTTCAGTGGACAATCTGATATTCATATTGTAATCGCCTTTGCTGTCTGAATAACCAACCAGTAAAATTTTCGAATTAATATATTTATTTCTAAATAAGAAATTTATAACCTTTTCTAAATCCCTTATTGATTTACTGTCAAGTTCGGAGCTTCCGTTTTGAAACAAAAAGTTAATTGAAAGCCTGCCTTGAGCATTAGAAACAATTTGCTCATACTTTTGCTGGGCATTTTGATTTATAAAAGTCGGTTTGGTAAATGGTTTGAAATTTTCATCCACTTCAATGTCTATTGTTGCAAAACCATTCTCTTTTATTATATTCTGCCCCTCATCATCGGTAATGTAATTTATAAGTTCAGTAGCATAGGAATTTTCTGTGTTTTCAGGACAATATAGATAAATTCTCTTGCTTAGGTAATATTCTTCTGTTGCAGTGTTAAATGTGTTTGGAAAAACAGGGTCTACGGCACCTTGTGATATGGCAATAGGTTTTGTGTCTCCTATATGCGAAAAACCGGCAAACCCAATAGAATTTATGTCCTTTGATACCTCCACAGTCAAATCGTGAGCATTTTCTAAAAGCACAGCTTCACTTGAAAGATCTTTATTATTAAGTATGAGTGTTTTAAAAGTTTCATATGTTCCTGAATTTTTATCTCTTGAAAAGACTTTGATTTTGCTGTCATTTCCACCAAGCTGCGACCAATTGGTGATTTTGCCGCTGAATATATCGGATATCTGTTCAACAGACAGGTTATTTATGGGATTGCTCTTGTTTACTATTACCGAAATGCTGTCTAATGCAATGATAATTTCGGATTTTAAGGGATAAATTGCCAAGGCCCGCATTATTTAGCAAGCTGACTTCATTTCCGGTTATTTTCCTTGTTGATATACCTATATCGCATGAGCCTGATTCAAAGCTCTTAAATGCTGTAGCGGATCCGTGTGAATAGATTTCAACATGATATGTTTCTTCATCTTGATTTGACAACTTGAACTCTATTCTTTTCTCCTGAGGATTTTCTCCCTCTATTGTTTTTATTTGTACGGCTCCCTTTTTTTCAAGATAGCCTTCTACCAGCTTTGGCATCAAATTTGTACCTATTGTATTTGAACCGTGAATTCTGAGGACAGTCTGAGGCTCAGATTTCGTAACATCTACTGCTTCTATATCGTCTGCATTTGTTGGACTAATGGTTTCTTGTGCTAATGTGGTGTTTTTATTATTGTTATTTTGGGTTTTAAAAATCTTTGTGCCGACTATTAAGCCGGTGACTATAAGCGTTGAAGCCAATATAACAAATATGCTAAATTTTCCTATTTTTTTCAAAAAGTCAACTTTGCTAGGCCGGAAAAGATAGGCACAATCAATACATGATTTGAAATTTTCCTTGCTTGAATTTTCATATCTATTGCACATTGTATTAAGACATTTTTTTGAAATACTCATTATCAATCTCCTAAAATATTACTAAATTTGTACTAAATATAAATTGCAAATATTTAAGTGACTATCTTTAATGGAACATTCTACCGTTTAATAAAAAATATCATGTTTTAATAAATAATATCATACAAAGACAATTGTATCAATAATTTGTTGATTATATTATACATGACGATATCATTAAATACGTCATTAATCGTACATTTCCAGAGCAAAATAATACATATGAGAACAGTACATAGAATGGTATAATTTTTAATATAAAGGAATTATACTAATAATTCTAGAATATTTACAATCATGATGTGTATTTATCCAACAATAATCAAGGAGATGATGACAATAATTGAAAATAAGTTAACCAATAGACAATCAATTACCAATATTATAAAAGAAATGACTTTAGAGGAGAAAGCAGGCCTAATAACAGGAAGGTCGCCTTTTCGTACCAATGATATTGAGAGGTTGGGCATACCGTCGGTATTGTTTTTAGATGGCGGAACAGGTATAAACTTTATGCAGCTTTATCAAGAGTTCATATACCGGGCATATTGTAAAATTCATGGTGATGAAGAGTGTGTATATGCGGTTGATAGAATTATGCCGCACATAGCAAGCCCAGGCGAACTTTCGGAAGAGGACCAGCAAATACTTGCTATGGCTTCAGCTGAATTAAATTCTATGAAGCCCAACGGTAAAGAGCCAGGATGCTTTCCTCCCGGAATGCTGTTAGGAGCTACATGGGATCCGGAAACCGTATATTCATGTGCAGAGGCACTTGGAAGAGAAGCCGGAGCATATAAGGTTGATGTTCTTTTAGGTACCCCTAACGTAAACCTACACAGAGACCCGTTAAACGGTAGGCTTTTTGAAGGCTATTCCGAAGATCCGTGCCTTGTTGCAAAATTGGCACCAGAGTTTGTTAAAGGTGTACAGGACCAGGGAGTAATAGCTAATGTAAAACACTTTGCAGCCAATAATCAAGAAACGGAGAGAATGGGTATTAATGAGCATATTCCCGTGCGTGCTCTTCATGAATTGTACTTCCCGGGCTTTAGGGCTTGTGTGCAGGAAGGCGGAGTAAAAACTGTTATGTCGGCATACAACAAGATAAACGGCAAGGCATGTACCGAAAACAAATGGCTCTTAACCGAGATACTCAGGAATCAATGGGAATTTAAAGGTTTTGTAATGTCTGACTGGGGGGCTGTTCATGACCAGGTTGAGGCAGTAAAATCAGGCAATGATTTAGCCATGCCGGGACCAAGAAGTGCCCAGCCCCTCATTGATGCTGTCAAATCCGGCAGGTTAAGTGAGAGTGTGCTTGATAAATGCATTGAAAACTTCCTTGAAATACTTATTGATATGCCTGTAATGAAAGGGCGAAAATATAACGATATAGATGTTGAATTCTCAAAGAAAGCCGCATACAGAGCAGTTGCGGAGGGTGCCGTACTGCTTAAAAATAAATGTGAAGTTCTGCCTCTCAGTAAAGATTCAAGAGTTTGTTTCTTCGGGGAAAAAAGCAAAAAGTTTATTGAGTCTGGCGGAGGAAGTGCTGAAGTCTGGACTGATTTGAGTACCAATCTTTATGATTGTACAGTGGAAAAGATAGGAAGCTCTTTGGTAACATTTGAAGAGATGAGCGTGGACACAGATGTTGTGGTTATAACGGTTGGAGCCAGGGGACAGGAAGGGTCCGACAGACCTGACATGGATATAGACGAGCAGGACAGGCTGTTGCTCACAAATGCAATAGGAAAAGCTAAAGATTTGGGTAAAAAGGTTGTTGTGGTATTGAATGTTTCGGGGCCTGTTGATATGATGGATTGGATTGATGATGCGGATGCGGTTTTGTGTGTATTCTTTCCCGGTATGGAGGGAGGGCATGCAGTTGCAGATATTCTCTTTGGGGATTTGAACCCTTCAGGCAAGCTTCCTCTTACATTTCCAAAACATTACAGAGATTGTCCTACATATGGCAACTTCCCGGGAGAAAACGGGGAGGTTTGGTATGGTGAGGGGATCTATGTAGGTTATCGCTATTATGATTTCAAAGGAATAGAGCCGTTATTTCCTTTTGGCTACGGACTTTCATACACAAGATTTGAGCTTTCAGATTTGCACTTTGAGTCACCTATATTGGATTTGGATAAAGGGGAAAAGCTTATAGTTAAAATCAAGATAAAAAACACTGGTAAAGTGGCCGGTAAGGAAGTTGTGCAGCTTTATACGGCTGCTGTAGAATCTACTCTCAAAAAGCCTCCAAAGGAATTGAAGGCGTTTAAGAAGATTGGTTTAGAGCCTGGCGAAGAAAAGGAAGTTGTTTTTGAATTGGACAAGGATGATCTGGCAAGTTTCGATACAGGTCTTAATCAGTGGACCGTAGAGCCTGGATATTACAAGATACTTATAGGCAATTCATCAAGAAATATCATTTTAGAGGGATGCTTCAAAGCTGTAGGTGAAAATCCGTATGGATACGGACCCAATGCAAAAATTGGAAAATTATTCAATGATAGCAGAGCAATGGATATAATCAGGAACAACCTAGCAGTATACGGTATTGAACCGATGGACATTGTCGGAGGTGATATGTATTTCTTTCCAAGTACCAAATTTGGTGATATATGGGAGAATAAATTTGTTCCTCTATTAAAAGCAAAAACGTCAGATGATATAAACAATGTTTATGAACAGATTTGCAAAGAGTTGAAGAAAATAGATTTCACATAGTATTTATTTCACAAATATTTATTTTACAAAATATTTATAGAGTAGAATAATAGATTGCTTGAATAATAGAATAATATATTAATAAAAAATGCATTGGTAAAAGGATCTCAACCAATGCATTTTTGCGATATTCTAAAATATGATTTCGATTATAATTTACCAAGAATTCTTGCTATTTCTGCGACGTCTTTGTCACCCCTGCCTGATACATTGATAACAACTATCTTATCTTTATCAAGTTCACCTGCAAGCTTCATGCCGTATGCTATGGCATGGGAGCTTTCTATCGCAGGAATAATAGCTTCTACCTTTGAAAACTTAAGGAATGCGTCTATGGCTTCTTGGTCCGTAGCTACAACATACTGTGCCCTGCCGCTGTCTTTATAGTAGGAATGCTCAGGTCCTACACCGGGATAATCCAGACCTGCTGCAATTGAGTAAACAGGAAGAGGTTCACCCTTTTCATCCTGAAGGAGATAGCATTTGAAACCGTGTATAATTCCAGGACTTCCTAAAGATATGGTAGCCGCATGGTCCGGTGTATCAATACCTTTACCGGCAGGCTCAACTCCAACCATCTTGACATCTTTATCATCATAGAATGGAGCAAATAATCCGATTGCATTGCTGCCTCCGCCTACGCATGCAACAAGGTAATCGGGAAGTCTTCCCTCAAGCTCCATGATTTGTTCCTTTACTTCGTTACCTATAACAGACTGAAAATGCTTAACCATTTCAGGATATGGATCAGGTCCTACAGCAGAACCTAACATATAAAATGTATTTTCATAATTTTCTATTAAATCATTCAATGCTTCGTCAACAGCGTCCTTAAGTGTCCTTGTTCCTGTTTTTACGGGAACTACCTTAGCACCTAAAAGCTCCATTCTGAAAACATTGAGTGCCTGTCTGCGTGTGTCTTCTTCACCCATATAAATAATGCATTCCATTTCAAATAATGCACATGCTGTAGCGGTAGCAACTCCATGCTGCCCTGCACCGGTCTCGGCAATAATTCTCTTTTTTCCAAGACGTTTTGCAAGTAGGACTTGTCCAATTGTATTGTTAATTTTGTGTGCCCCCATATGGTTGAGGTCTTCTCTTTTTAGATATATTTTTGCTCCACCAATTTGCTTTGTCAGCCTTTCCGCATAATATAAAGGATTTGGCCTTCCCACAAAATTCTTGTAGTAATAGTTAAGTTCTTTTAAAAACTCCGGATCATCTTTGTACTTATAAAACGCCTCTTTAACCTCATCTAATACCTTAACAAGATTTTCTGGAACGAAACGTCCGCCGTATTCACCATAAAATCCTGTACTGTTTGGTAAACTCATTTTAAAGTCTCCTCTCATCTCAATTTTCATTAAAAAGGTTGGTAATTGGACTAAGCCCATAAAAACCACTATGTCTATTATACTAAAAAAATATGCTTTATAAAAGATGAAATCTTTCTATTGAAAATCGGCTTTCTATAGATAATTTGGAATATAAATGATAATTTGAATTATCTATGAAAGCCGCTATTATTACTGGACTATGTTATTATTTTTAATGGTTGTGATTTTCTGCAGCTAATGCATCTTCTTTTGTTTTGTGTATTGTACCCTTTGGATGCTGGGGCGGTGCATAAATTGAAAACAATTTAATTGGTCTGTTGCCTGTATTAATCAAATTGTGCCATTTGCCGGCAGGTATGATAAATGAATAGTCGCTGTAAATACTTTTCTGGAAATCCAATTTATCCTTGCTATCGCCCATTTTTACAAGCCCTTGCCCCTCTTCAATTAGTATGAATTGGTCGAGATCGGGATGAATTTCCAGACCGATATCCTCGCCAACCTTTATGCTCATCAGTGTGACCTGTAAATATTTGCCTGTCCATAATGCAGTACGGAAATTGTCGTTTTGAATTGCAGCTTTCTTAATATCAACTACAAAAGGTTCAGGTCCATAATCCTTCAAATCGATTGCTATGTAATTTTGGGTGGTGTCGGCAGAAACTGGAGGCCAGTTGGAAAGTTGATTGTCAAAATAGGTGTTGTTAAAATATGGATTATTATAGTGCGTACTGTTTAAATATGGATTGTATGTTGGATTGTTGAGTAAATAAGTACATGGATACATGCCATATGGGCTGTTATTTGGTGCATTGGCGAAATTAGGGCATGGATATCCTTGATTCATATTATACATATTGATCATCCCTTCCATAAAAGAATAATATAATATATGTCTTATGTAAAATGGATGTTACTTCTAAATATTTTAGGTGATAAATTTATTTAAGTGATAAATGTATTTTAGATAGCAATGATAACAGAAAATAGGCAATAAAAAATGCGAATAACACTTCCGAAGCATTATTCGCATTATAAATATTTATATATTATTCAGTATTATTTAATTTTAAAAATTAAAGCATTTTTCATTATTTTTTAAGATACTCATCAATTGCTTTTGCGGCAGTTTTTCCGGCCCCCATTGCAAGAATTACCGTTGCAGCACCAGTAACTGCGTCACCGCCGGCATATACGCCTTCTTTGCTTGTTGCACCTGTGTCTTCTTCAACGATAATTCCTCCCCAGTCATGGGTGTCAAGACCTTCTGTAGTTGTCTTGATGAGTGGGTTTGGACTTTGGCCTATGGCAATAATTACAGTATCTACATCAATAATGTGTTCGGAGCCTTTCTTTACAATAGGTCGTCTTCTGCCGGAGCTATCTGGTTCGCCCAGCTCCATCTCAACGCATTCCATACCTTTAACCCATCCGTCATCGGTACCTATAATTTTTACAGGGTTGGTCAAAAGCTTGAATATGATTCCTTCTTCCTTTGCATGATGTATTTCTTCCAACCTTGCAGGAAGCTCTTTTTCCGAACGTCTATAGACAATATATACATTCTCCGCACCAAGTCTTTTTGCACTCCTTGCAGCGTCCATAGCAACATTTCCGCCGCCGACAACTGCTACATTCTTGCCTACCTTAACAGGTGTATCATACTTAGGGAACAGGTAAGCCTTCATAAGGTTGATTCTGGTAAGAAACTCATTTGATGAATAAACTCCATTTAGGTTTTCGCCGGGTATACCCATAAAATTGGGCAATCCTGCACCCGTACCGATAAATATTGCTTTATAGCCCTCTTCCTTTAGCTCTTCAAGGGAAAGAACCTTACCTATTACCATGTTTGTCTTGATTTCAACTCCAAGCTGCTTTAAATTGTCTATCTCTTTTTGGACTAATGTCTTTGGCAGCCTGAACTCGGGTATGCCGTACATGAGCACTCCACCCGGTGTGTGGAAGGCTTCAAAAATGGTTACATCATAGCCCATGTTTACAAGATCGCCGGCACAGGTGAGTCCGGCAGGACCGGAGCCAATCACGGCCACCTTAATACCGTTTTTATCGATTTGTTTGGATTGAGGTTTTCCGTTTTGCATAAACCAATCGGCAACAAACCTTTCCAAACGCCCTATACCTACAGGCTCGCCCTTTATGCCTCTGACACATAGTTTTTCACATTGTGTTTCCTGAGGGCATACTCTTCCGCAAATAGCAGGAAGACTGTTCGTTTCGGTTATCTTTTCATATGCTTTTTCAAACTCACCCTTTGCAACAAGGTTGATAAACTCAGGTATTTTTACATTAACCGGGCAGCCGGCTACACATGGCTTATGCTTGCACTGAAGACATCTTTGTGCTTCCTCCTGTGCCATTTCAGGCGTATAACCAAGGGCAACCTCAAGAAAATTTTTGTTTCTTATATCCGGTTGCTGTTCGGGCATTTTTACTTTGTAAGGTGACATGTTAGGCATTAGTACCACCTCCAAGTCTGCAATTGTGGTCTTCAAGAGATTGTCTCTCGTGGTTCTTATACATTAACTGTCTTCTCATAGCTTCATCAAAATCAACTTCATGACCGTCAAAATCAGGGCCGTCCACACAGGCAAATTTAGTCTTACCGCCTACGGTAACACGACACCCGCCACACATTCCGGTGCCGTCTATCATAACTGGATTCATGCTCACAACTGTTTTTATACCGTATGGTTTGGTAAGATTGCTGACTGCCTTCATCATTATAAGTGGACCTATGGCGATTACCAGATCATATGAATTTCCTTCTTCAATGAGCTTTTTAAGCTGATCCGTTACAAATCCTTTCGTTCCGTTAGAGCCGTCATCGGTTGTAACGATAAGCTTGTTGCTGACTTTAGACATTTCAGACTCAAGTATAATGATATCTTTATTTCTGAATCCGATTATTGAGTGAACTTCAGCACCCATTTCGTGCAGCTTTTTAGCCTGTGGATATGCTATTGCTGTACCAAGCCCTCCGCCTATTACTGCTGCTTTTTTAATATTTTCAAAATGGGATGCAACTCCTAAAGGACCAACAAAGTCAAGAATATACTGACCTTCTTCAAGCATACCCAGTGACCTGGTTGTTTTGCCTACTTCCTGGAAAATAATTGTGACGGTGCCTTCTTGTCTATCATAATCGGCAATTGTGAGAGGACAGCGTTCACCATACTCATCTACTCGGAGAATTATAAATTGACCGGGTTCAGCTTTGCGTGCTACATAGGGAGCGTCTATCTTCATAAGTTTAACAGCAGGACTTAATGTCTCTTTCTTAACTATTTTATACATATTATTTCCTCCCTCTATTAACGATATTAAAAGTGCAATTTATCAAAAACGTTGATAATCAAGTAAATGATAAACCGTTCACTTTTAATATAAATATCAAACAGATGATATTAAAGAATCTTATTATACTTTTATCTTAATAGTGTTATTTTATTTAAATTCAGTATTATATAGATCTAAAATATTTACATATATTAAATACATTACTAATCATACATTTAGCAAAGCAGAATAACGAATGCTTTTATTATACATTATAATTGTACAAAATTAAAGTGACAAATATAAGTGACAATTACAAGTGACAGATATAAAAGAGCAGCAACATAGAATTAATACATGATTATAAAAATGAAAGTCTCAATTATAAAAAATTCAATACTTTCGTTTTTGACATGAATTATGCCATGGTTGCATAAGTAGTGAAAAAAGCTGAGTATATAAGGAATGCCAATATATTTGCACAAATATTGTAAAATGATATGGAAAAAATAAATGAAATTTTATTAATAAGTACTTGCATTGAGAAAATGCATTTGATATAATCGTTAATGTCAATTTATCATATCTCACTATTATCCCCAAACGCTTAATTTTGGGGGTATACGATGATGTATGCCTGATATTGGTATGCGATGACGCATATGTTGAAATAGGATGCTATAAGAGTTTATAACCGGAGTTGAATGCTGTCAATATTCTAAAGAATATTGGAGTTTTATCATGGTTATAATAATGTAGGATTACATTGTGCAATTTTTATTGCAATTTAATCGTTTATAGCATTTGAAATATATTAGTAAAATATTAGGGGGTTTTATCATGAAAATACTCGCAAGAGTTATGGAAGACGTAATCAAAAGAAATCCAAATGAACCTGAGTTCCATCAAGCTGTTAAAGAAGTATTGGAGTCATTGGAGCCGGTGGCAGAAAGAAAGCCTGAATGGGTAGCGGCTGGAATATTTGACAGAATAGTTGAGCCTGAAAGACAAATTATCTTTAGAGTACCATGGGTTGATGACAACGGTAAGGTACATGTAAACAGAGGATTCAGAATTCAGTTCAACAGTGCAATTGGTCCATACAAGGGTGGTTTAAGACTTCATCCTTCAGTAAATGCAAGTATACTTAAATTCCTCGGATTTGAGCAAATATTCAAAAATTCATTAACCGGTCTTCCAATAGGCGGTGGTAAGGGCGGAAGCGACTTCGATCCAAAAGGTAAGTCCGATGGTGAAGTTATGAGATTTTGCCAGAGCTTTATGACAGAATTGCAAAGACATATCGGTGAAAATACAGACGTTCCTGCAGGTGATATCGGAACAGGTGCAAGAGAAATCGGTTACATGTACGGACAGTACAAACGCTTAAGAAACGACTTTACAGGAGTATTAACCGGTAAAGGATTAACCTGGGGCGGAAGCTTGGCAAGAACCGAAGCTACAGGATACGGACTCTGTTATTTCATGGAAGAAGCATTAAAAGCTAAGGGTAAATCATTTAAAGGAGCAACTGTTGTTGTGTCAGGTTCAGGTAATGTTGCCATATATGCAACTCAGAAAGTACATGAATTAGGTGGCAAGGTTGTTGCATTAAGCGATTCAAACGGTTATATTTATGATCCTGAAGGTATCAAACTTGATACAGTTAAGAAAATTAAAGAAGTTGAAAGAAAGAGAATCAGTGAGTATGTTAAATACCATCCTAATGCTAAGTACACAGAAGGATGTTCAGGAATATGGACGGTTAAATGTGATATAGCTCTTCCAAGTGCTACACAGAACGAAATTGATGAAAATTCAGCTAAGACTCTTGTTGCTAACGGATGCTATGCTGTTGGAGAAGGTGCTAATATGCCGTCAACTCCTGAAGCAATTGAGGTATTCCTTAAAAACAAAATAATCTTTGGCCCTGCAAAAGCGGCTAACGCAGGCGGAGTTGCTACTTCTGCACTTGAAATGAGCCAGAACAGCATGAGATATTCATGGACATTTGAAGAAGTTGATGCTAAGCTCAAGAGCATCATGGTTAACATATACAAAACTGCAAGTGCGGCAGCTAAAGAATATGGCGATGAAGACAACCTCGTTATGGGTGCTAATATCGCAGGATTCTTGAAAGTTGCAGAGGCAATGTATGCACAGGGTGTAGCATACTAAGGAATAATTATAGAAATATCAAAACATTAAAATAACCTTTTGCTTGTTTACTAAGCAGAAGGTTATTTTTTATGCAAAATTTATTTTCAAATGAGTTCAATTTTGATATACTTATATCATAATTATGAATAAAAGCATTAATTGCTTTTCGTATAATTACATATTAATTAAAAATATTTCCGACAAAGGCGTCGGATAAACTAAACCCAATGGAGGGACAATAATGTATTGTGAAAAGAATTGCTATTTCTGTAAAAATCTTTGCTTTTTTGAGTTTGAAAATGTCAATGAGTACGTCTGTACTGTTTCTGGATTGCCTTACCGACAAACAAAACTAAAAATGGAATGCAATAATTATGTTCCTGAATTTGAGGAATAAAATAAATATCCGACACGTGCATGCGAAGGATAATAAAATGAAACCATGTGCTTATATACAGCCGTTTCAGCAACTAACCCCATTTCATCGGCATTGGATATCAAATCATTGATATCCAACATTAGTACAGCATTTCTAATGGCTGCATCTGAGATGTAAATCTTTGGTGCAGCTTTTAGTACCGTCAAGTTCTTTGCTTATAGTTGAAGTATTGATTATGTTTGAAGAATTAAAACAAAGGTACAGAAAATCTTTTCCAATACAGCGGAATTCCTTATATTGAATAGGCTTGGTATATCTCTTTTTAGTTAAGCTTCGGTATATCCTTAATACCTGCTAATTTGCAGTATTCATAGAAGGATAAAGTAGGTACACGGATGACATTCCAACGCCCAACTCCACTATCTCCGGCACCTTTCTCAATAACCGGACTGGCAGAACCGGTAGCTGTAATGTATATATGCGGTTTACTGTCATAAAATACCTTTAGATATAGTTCCCAATCATCTGCATACTGGATTTCGTCAAAAAACAGCCAGCATTTCTCTTCTGAATAAATATTAGTGGTATATATTTCTACAAGTTCCTCAACAGAGTAAAACTTCAATATCGGGTGGTCAAAGGATACATACAAAATGCTCTTTGGCTGTATGCCCTTATCAAGCAAGCTTTGTATCATCTGGTACATTATGGTTGTCTTTCCGACACGCCTTGCTCCGGAAAGCAGCACAAACCTTCGTACAGAAGTATGCTCCAGCCAATGCATGGACTCAAAGTATGTTTTATTAGAATTCATTTAGCCCATAAAGATAAAACTTCTGTTTCATGAAGATTCGGATGAAAGTATGAAATTTTTTCACATTTTTTTAAAATGACAGTAGCGGTGGCAGCAGAGAACATGTATAATTTATAGAGAATTAAAGGAATCTAATATTAATAGCATTAAAACTACAAAAGTAAAGTAATAATAGACCATATCTCAAAAAAAGTTATATATCATAAGATAATGGGTAAATAAATGAGAGATGGATATAAAATTGATGTTTTTTGGAAAGTAATTTCCAATTAATAAATACAATAGAGTCAATTATAAAAATGAGGAGGATATTAATAATGAAGGTAACTAAGGAAATGACAATTGGAGAGGTAATAAGGACTAACCCTCAGGCAGCACAAATTTTAATGAGCTTTGGCATGGGCTGTTTAGGATGTCCGTCTTCACAGGCTGAGACTTTGGAAGAGGCATCAATGGTACATGGTATAAATATTGATGATTTGTTGAATGCATTAAATCAAGAATAATTGCATAGGTTAACAGTTGATTAGGAGAGCATGAGCTCTCCTTTATTTTTTTAAAGAAATTTGTGAATGTAATAAAACAAGCATTAGAAAATTACAGCTTCAGTATCTTTAAAAATCTGTGCTTTTCCCTGTTTTAAATCGGACAACAGCAATGTATCTTTGTAATGCTGGAACTGTATTGTCAGGAAATTGCTGTTTGATGCAATATATTTTCCATGCCTTTTCCGAGTTTTTCTGCTTAATTTATCAAAAACTACTATTTCATCATCAGGTTTTATATCGCTTAGTCTCATATAAAATACCCTCTCTCATTAGTACATACTGTTCCCAAATTGCTTGTGATTTTTATATAGTATTTCCCGTTATTTAAGTTATAATCAGTTAATTATGAAATTTTCAAAATTTTTATTGATATTCGCATTGTATATTTATTTTTCTAATTGCCAATAATAAGTTTTGATGGTTATTAGATGGTATTACTGGCTTTAAAAGGAGTGAACCGATTGAAAAAAATAAAAAAGTTACTCATAAATTTAATTTCCTTTAAGGAGCCTGAAAATAAAGAGCATTTTATTTTGAAGGAAACGCCTGAGGAATCTCCGATTATTGAGAAGGAAGAAAAAGAACATAAAAAAGAAGAGTCTTCTGACAGGAAAAGTGAAGGAATTCTAAAAAAACTTGTTGGGTCTAAAAGCAATAAGGAAAATGAAAAGGAAAAAAACAAAAATACTGATATAAGCAGTAATCTTACTGAAAACCTGGAGTATATTAAGAAGAAATTTTGTGTCCCAACCAATGGAGATGTTGTAATAAGGGAGTTTGATATTAATGTAAAGGATAAGGCTATACCGGCCTTCATGGTTTTTATCGATGGTATGGTGGATAGGAGTATTGTTAATTCCGATATACTGCAGCCTCTTATGATGCTTTCAAGTCTAAATATTAAGAGTACTGCGAAAGATGTTGCCGAATATATCAAAAATAATTTAATGCCTCACAATAGCGTAAAAGAAGCATCAGAGCATCAGATTGTAATTGATGATGTTAACTTTGGTGGATGTGGTATATATATTGACGGGCTGAATATAGCTTTTACCACTGATGTCAAGGGATGGAAGTCGAGAGGAGTGGAAAGACCAAATACCGAACTGGTAATCCGCGGACCTCAGGAGGGATTTAATGAAGTTTTAAGGGTAAATACTGCCCTTATAAGAAAAAGGCTTAAAGATGAAAATCTTATTGTAGAAAATCTGGAAATTGGAAGAAGAAGCAAAACTCCCTGCTCAATGCTCTATATAAAGGATATAGCCAACGATTCTCTTGTAAACGAAGTCAGGAGGCGTCTCAAAAAAATTAAAGTAGACCATATAATGGACAGCGGAGAACTTGAACAATTCATTGAAGACGATCCATTCCTTCCGACACCGCAAGTACTGGCTACCGAAAGACCTGACAGGGTATCGGCAATGCTTGCAGAGGGCAGGGTAGCTATCGCAATCAATGGAAGTCCATTTGTATTGATAGTTCCTATAACAAACCATGATCTGGTTCAGGCGGCCGAAGATAACTATCTCAGATTTCCCTATGCAAATTTATTGAGAATAATAAGAATAACTGCAGTATTGTTGTCACTTTTGCTGCCAGGTTTGTATATAGCTATAACGGATTTCCACCATGAGATGATTCCAACAGACTTGCTTCTTGCTATAGCGTCAGCCCGTGAAAAGGTACCTTTTCCTGCTATAGTGGAAGTTCTTATTATGGAAGTATCTTTTGAACTTATTCGAGAAGCAGGTATAAGGATACCTGGTCCTATCGGGCCTACATTGGGCATTATTGGAGCGTTAATATTGGGGCAGGCTGCTGTTGCTGCCAATATTGTAAGTCCTATATTGATAATAATTGTCGCTGTTACAGGTATCGGCTCTTTTGCTGTACCTAACTTTTCAGCAGGCTTTGCATTCAGGATATTAAGGTTTGCATTCATACTTCTGGCAGTATCGGCGGGATTTTTAGGTGTAACTACAGGTTTATTCCTTCTTGCATTATGGTTTGCCAATGCAAAATCCTTTGGAGTACCTTATTTATCACCTTTTGGACCACGTACAGAGGACAGTTTTTTTGAAGGCGTTTTGAAGACACCCATTTGGAAAGAAGAAAAACGACCAGATTTTATGAATACAAAGAAAAGAGAAGCACAACCAAAGTACAGTAGGGCTTGGGATAAAAAAGAAGAGAAGACTGATAAAGAGGAGGAAGAATGATGAATGTAAAAAGAGCCATATGTCTTATCATCGTTTTGACCTTGCTTTGCGGACTTATGACAGGTTGCTTTGATAAAAAAGAGGTGGATGAGCTTGGTTATGTCATCGCAATGGGACTTGACAAGGGTAAAAACAATTACTTAAGGTTGACTTTTCAAATAGCAAAGCCCGAAGCAGGAGGTGAGGAAGGCGGAGGTGGAGGTGGACCTAACTCTAGTTCTGTTACTGTTGAGACACCTACTATATATTCAGGAATAAATATGGTGAATACATTTGTTAGTAAGCAGTTGAATTTGTCACATAACAAGCTTGTGGTGTTTTCTGAGGAGCTTGCAAAAGAAGGAGTGGAGCCATATCTTCATCCTTTATTGAGGGGAAGGGAGTTTAGGCCTAGTGTGCATATGGTTGTTTCAAAGTGTTCTGCTGAAGAATATCTAAATAATGTACAGCCTGAACTGGCATTAAAACCGTCAAAATTTTATGAACTTGCTTTTCAAAGCTACAGCTATACAGGACTTATCCCTAATGTACAGTTTCATGACTTTTATATGGATTCCGAGTCTTTATGCAAAGATCCGGTAGCGGTATTAGGAGGGGTAGGCAGATTTAAGTCATCGGATGAATTTGATGTGGATAATTCAACATTTAGGGAGAGAGGGCGAAATACCCCGGTTGGAGGAGACTTTTTTGGAGGAGATATTCCGAAAGTAGGTGGCATTAAAGCTGAGAATATGGGCGTTGCAGTGTTTTCAGGCGATAAAATGGTAGGTGAAATGGATGGAACGGATTCAAGATACCTGCTGCTGGCTACAGGCGATTACGGACATGCGTACTGGTCATTAAAGGATCCTAAAGAAGAGGATAAATATATTCTTTTAGATATTAAGCAAAGCAGAAGACCTAACCATAAAGTGACGCTTGTTGACGGGAAACCCCAGATTGATGTAAAAATTGTTCTTGAAGCTGATGTTTTAGCTATTCAGAGTACAATAGATTACGAACAGGGAGAATTGACGGATTTTCTTGAAAAGTATGTTGAAGAACTAATTAGAGAAGAGATGATTAGATTTTTGCAAAAAACATCGAAGGAGTTTGGTGCGGACATATGCGGTTTTGGGAGATACGCCAAAAAGTACTTTCTAACATGGGAAGAATGGGAAAAGTATGGCTGGAAATCAAGATATAAGGATGCCACTTTTAACGTAGATGTAAATTTTAAATTGAGAAGACCGGGCCTAATTTTAAAAACTTTCCCGTCGACTGACATGGAATATGTGGAGGAATTGAAGAATGCTAATAACAAATAAAATTATTTTATTAATTCCATTATTATGGATAGCTATTTATACAATAAGCTTCGCCAGATGGACATGGAAGAGAAAAAACAAACTTGGTGCTGCCATGATTTTTCTTGTTGCATTGGCTACAGTAGTCCTTCCGATGTATACATTGTTAATTCGAGAAGGTTGAGTTTATGGATAAATTAAAAGTGTAGGAGATTTTTAATGGAAAAGAAGATAGTTTTTGGTAATCGGGAAGCAATTACAGTATTAATTAATGCACTATGCACAAAAGTTTTTTTAAACTACCCTAGAATGGCTACAGAGCAAGGAGGAAGTGCAGGATGGATTTTCAGCCTATATATTTCTCTATTGGCATTTATAGGGTTTTATATAATACAAAAATTGTATAAGCATGTAGAAGGCATGGATCTTATTGATATCGGGGAATATGTCGGGGGAGGCATACTTAGAATATTGGTAGGAACTATTGTGCTAATTTTCCTGACATATTTTACAACTGTATATCTTCGTACATTTAGTGAGGATATGAAACTAGTGGCACTGACCAATTCACCTCTTAGCTTTGTAGAGCTTTTTTTCCTTGTATGCATGATAGCAGGTGCTTACATGGGATTGGAAGCTATTGTACGGCTTCATGCTCTGGCAGTGCCTATTATAGCAATAGGCTTTATTGTTATACTGTTGGGGGCTTCTAATTATGTAGATTTTTCAGGACTTTTTCCTATTATGGGAAATGGTCCTTCGAAGATTTTTCTCTCTGGGGCATTGAAAGTGTCGGTTTTTGCGGAACTTCTACTGTTATTTTTTATGGCACCATATATAAAAACAAACAAGAATTTAAAATTTTCAGGCTATTGGGCTATAGGCCTTGCAACATTATTTTTCTTTATGTCGGTATTTGTATATGTTACCGTCCTGCCCGTTCCGGTGGCATATGAAAGGACTATTCCCTTATTTCATCTTGCCAGACTTATCAACTATGGAAGGTTTTTTCAAAGAATTGAGTCGGTGTTCATTATTATTTGGGCTGCAGCATCAATGCTTTTTGTAACTGTGAACTTTTATTTTATACTTTATACTTTTAAAAAGACATTTAAGCTGGAATATTATAAACCGCTTATTCTTCCTTTTGCAATCCTTATAATGACTATAAGTTTTCTGCCGAGCAATCTGATAGATGCAGTCAAACTGGAAGTGGAATATTTTAGGAATTGGGCATGGACTGTTACATTTGCAATGACCATTGTATTGCTCCTTATAGCCAGAACAAGAAAAAGGAGACGTAGCAAAGCTTAGAATCATAGGTAACATAATTATAATGATTTTAATATATTAACTATATATGTTTGTTTGTGAGGTTAAAAGCTATGCTAGAACATAATTATAGACAATGCCCTCCAGGCTCGGTGTCTTATACCATAAAAGCAGGTGATACTTTATACAGCATTGCAAGGCGTTATGATACAACTGTTGCTGCAATATACAATTTGAATCCCGGTATAAACCCCATCCGATTATTAATAGGCCCAAAAATATGTATACCTGTAGGAGGGCAAATATATGAATGTGATGCCGTTAGTTATGCTTATACAATACGCCGGGGTGATACGCTGTATGAAATAGCAGATTTAGTAGGTTTGCCCCTTGAAACCCTTTTAAGTGCCAATCCGGGAATAAATCCATACAGGCTTATGATAGGACAAAGGATATGCATTCCATATGTTGCAGGAACTTTGCTTATTACCCAAAATATTCCCGTTTTTGTTGAAGGTCAGACGGAGTATAGAGAGGCCAGATTATATAGAAGCGATCAGGGATATTATATATATGTCCTTGATAATTTTACATTTACAGGTGAGGAACCGGGAAGTGATTTGGTGTTCTCGAACTTTGACAACAGTTTCGATGCGAGGATTCAGATGCTTCCGCTTAATGTAAATATAGACGAAATCCGAAAAAATTCAATGTTTGAGTTGCAATATGTTGGTACACCCATAGAAATGAAGGGAGAAGAGATTTTTGATCCTTTCTTCAGAAATGTAATCTTTTTTCTGCATGCTTCTAGTAGTACTTTGTCAAAAAATATAATTCTTAAGAGAATTGGCGATTATTTATTCAGATTTACTGTTTCAATTCCAAATACTGAAGCTGCAGAAGGCCTAGGTCCTAGTATATATGCAATACTTAAAACAATTTTTATATAATAATTGCTTACCCCGTTATATTAAAACGTTTTTAATATATATAAATATATAACCAAAAAATACTATTGCCATTTTTTGGTGTTAATAATAAAATAAATATTACAATGGTTAGAATTGCCATTGAAATAAATTAGATAATATATAGGAGAATAATTTATGAAAAAGGAACTTAAAGGATTTATAACAGGGGTGGTGACAACAGCTTTTATATTTGCAGCAGTTTTTACCGTCTTTGCAGAGCCTGTTGAAAAGGCTATTAATGCAGTATATAACAATATAAAGCTTTATGTTGACGGAAAGCTAGTAAAGCCTAAAGATGCAAAGGGAAATGATGTTGATCCGTTTATATACAATGGAACTACTTATTTACCTATAAGAGCAGTATCTGAAGCACTTGGCAAAACTGTCAGCTGGGATGGCGAAACCAATAGCGTCTATGTGGGCAATAAGCCTGAACAGGAGGCTAACGAAACTAAAGAAGTAAAGGATGCAAAGGAAGTCACTGTCGGCACATCGGAAGAGTTGGTGAAAGAAATTGGATCCAATAAGAAAATACTGCTAAAGCCAGGCATATATAATCTTTCGAAGATAAAGCAAACTTACAGTGAAGATAAACATGTTTTTTGGCAGAAAGTATTGGATGGAAACGAACTGGTTGTAAAGGATGTTTTCAATTTAACCATTGAAGGTATTGGCGAAGAACCTTCACAAATCTTAATCGAGCCTAGATATGCATATGTACTGAGCTTTATAAATGCTGAGAATATTAAAATAAATAACATTAAAGCAGGTCACACAGAGGAAGGGACTTGTTCAGGTGGAGTTTACAGATTTATAAACTCTGCAGATATTGAAATAAACAAATCCGAGTTATACGGCTGTGGAACAGAAGGGCTTAACATAGAAGGTGTAGAGAAGTTAACGTTTGCTGATTCGAAGATTTATGATTGTACCTATAACATTATGACAGTTAAAAATTGTAAGGACATCAAATTTATAAATTCAAGCTTTGTAGAAAATCGTGAATTTGACCTTATAAATGTTGACAATAGCGGTAATATATTATTTGATAAATGTAGTATTACCAATAACTACACCGCATATGAGCCGATATATGATTTTTTTGATTACTCTTTGTTTAACGTAAATCTAAGTAAAAATGTTATTGTAAGAGATTCAAAGATAAATAAAAATAAATGTGTATATCTGGCTAAAGATAAGGATTCAGTGGTTTTTGAAAATACAGATATTAGTGGAAATACATTTTATAAGGGTGAATACTTTAAATAAGGCATTTGTTTTCTGGGGGACTGTATTCCCCCAGAAAACAAATAAAAGTTTAATGTGATAAATGTTAATCTATTAACTTTTTACCTACTTAAGCTTTTGTTTCAGGTATAAATGTTGCACAGTCTGTTTGCTGAGAGTCTACTGCATTTTTAGGCTGTACTTCTATCCTTTCAGCAGCACAGTGATCTCCGGACATATAATAATGACATGTATTTACTACACATTTAATTCCACTGTTTGGATGATTCATTTTTTTTACTGACATATAATATCCTCCCAATGATTCATTATTTAATCATAAAATAAAGTAAGAATATATTCCCAAATACCATTATTCAAGTATTTTTATGGGATATCATTAATTCAACTTATTGTTATTGAAACATTCATTGACAGGTTAATTAATGTTAATACCAAATTAACCGTCATAAATATTGTTTCACTATTCAAATAATAAATACTGAAATCATTTTCCTAAATTCATATTTTGCAAAATCACGTTAACATAAAATAATTATTGTAACCTTATTGATTTGAAATTCATAAAATAAAGTAAAAAAAGATTTTAGCAAATTTCGTATTTAGGAGGATTATATATGTACTATTTTGATCGCAATTATATGCAAATGGCTGCTGCAATGCCTACTAATCAGTATCCGCAAATGGCTGCAATGCCTACTCATTATACACAAGTTGCTGCAATGCCACAGGAACAGCTTGAAGAAATGTATCCTACAACATACAATATTATACAACCGGTTGTTGAAAACACCTGCGATATGATGGCTAATAATTATGGACATATGTTTACCCCCAATCGCAAGCAGTTGGAATCTATGATAGATGAAATATACAAAAAGGTAGAAAAAGATGTTGAGGCGGCAACAAAAGAAGGTGCCACAGAAGGCGAAAGACAGTTTTACGGCAGTGGAAGGCGTGTGCTCAGAGACTTTATTGGAGCTTTATTAATAGGAAGTTTGATTCGTAGAAGACGTCCGTTCTACCCCGGTTATCCCGGCTACTACGGCTACCCCGGTTATTGGTATTAGTATCTGTACCCATATTAATTCTCTAAACTGTAAGGTTATAAAATAAATGGGCTGTTGCATGGAATGTACAATTTTATGATTATGTGATTAAATATGAAATTGCAACAGCTCCATTTTTATTTACTCACTTATTTATCTTTAACAATTTCATATGCAGTTGGCACGGCAACATTCAAATACCATCTCCAAAACTCTCTTTTTTTCTCTATAGCTGCATCCTCGCTCTCAGAATTATATTCTGAGTATGCAAGAGATGAGTAAAAGGCAGTATCCCAGGTATAAGGGTCCAGATCTTCATCAAGCAGTTCGTTTCCTTCATCATCTACTTCGATTTCCTCGTTTTCATCAAAAAGTGCTGTTGATGTTGCCTTTATGGATGCAAAGCCCACATATGCTGCTACTAAAAATCTATCTTCCACTGAATAATTCTCTACAACTGTCCAAAAGCTATTTTTCATTGACCATAAAGAATCCCAATCTATTTTACCGTCAATATATAAGTCAATACTATTAAGTAATTCTATGGGTGTTTTATCTTCTGGAGCTGCCTCTTCCCAAATATGCAATACATATTCTACAGATAAACGTGCAAGTTTTAGTCTTCTTATAAATCCATCCGAAATTAATGCATGTTTTTCTGAATCTCTTTTATATTCTCCCATTAACTTGTATATTTTTCTTCTAATGGACAAAGTAAGCTCGCCTTTTGCATTATTGTTTAACTCGTTTTTTGCATATTCTATCAATTGGAACAGTTCTTTATTCATATAATTTTCACTCCTATATCTCAATAATTTTCCCGCTTGGGAAGAATATTCTTGTTACTTTTGGATCAGTTGCTACCAATAACTTTTGTGTAGCTGTTGAATGCTTTTGAAAATATGCTATGCAATCATTGCACATATCTCTAGAGATTCCGATTGGTTCAGAGGTTAAAAGAGATAACTGTTTCTCTGCATGACAAGCAAAAAAACTTCCTTCTACCCCATTGTCCAGAAATTTTAGTTTTTCCATCAAATCCACTCAATGTTATCTTTCCATTTGATGCTACAGTTTTATCATAATACTCACTTTGTTTAGCAATCTTCTCAGCCCTCTTGTATGCTTCCTTTGATTGTTCTACTCTTTTAAGTATTTCTTTAGCCATATTATCTATAGCTAACTTGTCAGCAGTCGGGAATTGACTTCTAAGCTCATTGAATATCTCTGCTATCTTAGAAGCTAATGCACCATCTTAACAGTACCCTCCATAATAAACCACTCCCCAGTATAATTTCCCCTTTTATTTAATAAAATCAATTTTTATAATCCGATATTTAGTATCTATAAGTTGATTTACTAAACCTAAGAATCAAGAAATATTTATGTAATCGAAACAATATAATTTATATTTGTAATTATAGCAAAAAAAGTAGTATTTTGGAATTATCAAAACAGAATAACATCGTGTGTGTTAAAATAGCTTAAATAAGAAAAAGAAATAATAAGAAAAAAGGAGATGAGATAAAATGAACTATATTATATTTGACCTGGAGGCTACCTGCTGGGATAATGATAAAAGCAAAACCAGTGAGATCATAGAGATTGGAGCAGTTAAGCTTAATGAAAAGCTGGAGGTCACAGGTACTTTTTGCAGGTTCATAAAACCTACAATAAATCCTGTTTTGTCAGAGTTTTGCACTGAGCTTACAACTATAAAGCAAGAGGATGTTAATGAAGCAAAAGCTTTTAACGATATTATAAAGGAGTTTGAAGAATGGATTATATCGGATAATCTTGATGTGGTACTTTGCTCGTGGGGATTCTATGATAAAAAGCAAATTAAAACAGAATGTGAGCTTAAAGGTTGATGGTATACATCACAGGGGAATTGATGATGCAAAGAACATAACCAAGATATTTAAAGCAGTATTTAATGAACTTAAATTTTGATTGCGTACCAAAGTTTAAGGTTATGGTAGAATATATAAGAATATGAAAATTAGGTGAGTTTATGATTGAGATAAAAGGAAAGTTTAATACTGCAAAGGTATTTACAGATAATATTGAGGACAAAGCAGCTGAACAGATAATGGAGCTATGCAATCAGGAGTTTGTCAGGGATAGTGTTATAAGGATTATGCCGGATACACATGCAGGTGCAGGGTGTACCATCGGGACAACAATGACCATAACCGATAAAATAGTTCCTAATCTTGTCGGTGTTGATATCGGATGTGGGATGGAAACAATAAAACTAAAAGACCAATCCGTCGATCTTGAAAAGTTGGATAAAGTTATCCATGAATATATCCCATCCGGCTTTGACATAAGAAAGAAACCCCATGAATACTCCAATGAATTGGAACTTAATGATCTTGCTTGCAAAAACCATGTTGATTTAAACAGGGCTAGATTAAGCATTGGCACTTTAGGTGGAGGCAATCATTTTATTGAATTAAACAAAGACAAAAATGGAGATATATATCTTGTTGTGCATTCAGGCAGCAGGCATCTTGGAAAGCAGGTGGCACAGCATTATCAGGAGCTTGGGTATAAAGAATTGGTAAAGAAGAGTGAAGTAATATCCGATATAGTGAATAAGTTAAAAAAAGATGGAAGACAGCAGGAAATACAGAAGGAAATAGAGAAGATAAAAAAGACTTACATAAGCAAGCATCTTGCTTATGTACATGGGAAGAGCTATGACGATTATCTTTCCGATATGAAAATTGTACAGAGGTTTGCAGTATTGAACCGAAAGGCTATAGTGGATGAAATAGTCAAAAGAATGGGTTTTCAAATATTGGAGCAGTTTACTACAATACATAATTGATTCCACTGCATAAACTCTTTTTTTACAATAGATGTACCTTGACAACTTCACGCAATAACCATTATTAGGAAAATATCAAGGGTGTTTTGCTAATATTTACTAATTTGGGGTCAGAAATTACCTTT
>Ga0208825_1000501_pt1 | contig 37582 bp, 32 predicted proteins | sample AD_UKC113_MetaG_FD_184450 | JGI IMG/M metagenome (GOLD analysis project Ga0208825, IMG submission 184450) | Active sludge microbial communities of municipal wastewater-treating anaerobic digesters from Hong Kong - AD_UKC113_MetaG (SPAdes)... | ecosystem: Engineered > Bioreactor > Anaerobic >... | reverse complement strand
ATGGGATTCCGCCGATGTGTTCAATTTGATGTGTCGGAGCGATCATCCCATATATATGTACACTTCTCAGATATAAAGTTAAGCTTTATAATTTAACATTTACCTTATAAGATCAGCGAAAGGTAAGCCTTACTTTATCCTTATGGAGATTGATAATATTTATTTTGTGGGTATAGATAGCTAGTGATAATCCGGACGTTCATCAATGTATCCATTAATATCCGTCTTTACTAGTTATTTGTCCTTATATCCAATATTTGATTCGGGTTCTGATAAGTATCCATCATCATCCAGAACTGAAAAAAATGGGAGGTGAGATGGTGAAGATGAACGGGTGTAACCATGGGTAGAAGAACTTACGATATACTCCTGAAAAATACCTTTTGGGAACTGAAAAGGATCCTCTTGTCAAACATGGAGTTTTGAAAAGACAATTTGAAGTCATACATTCTTTTGAGATGGAAATGGAAGAATTCGGAAAAAGGGAGGATACCAGAGGTCTACCAGTTGACCCGGTTTATGAAAATCACAGAATATGAAGAGAACTGAGAGTTGGTTATACCCATCCTGTACCCCCCTTCATCAAAAAAATCCTTTATTAATATTTAGGGTTTTTTTGAAAATGTACCCTATTTTATGATATTTAGTGGATCCGTTCTCTTTAGAAAAAATATGAACGACTTACTATAACTATATATAGAATTACAAATCAATAACAAAGAGATCATGATTATGAACTTCAACAATTTTACACTCAAATCACAGGAAGCAATTCAGAAAGCGATGGATATCGCTGCTGGTAAACAGAACCAGGCGATAGAGCCTGCTCATATTCTCAAAGGGATGCTTATTGTAGATGAGAATGTCATCCCCTACCTCCTCAAAAAACTCAATGTCAATCTTGACCGGTTAAACCTGGTTCTGGATCGAAATATTGAGGCATTACCAAAAATTACTGGAGGGGAACAGTACCTTTCACACGATTCATCAAAAGCCCTCCAGAAAGCGAGTGGATATGCCCAGGAGTTGAAGGATGATTTCGTCTCGATTGAACATCTCCTTCTCGGTATTCTCTCGGTGAATGAGCCAACTTCGCGACTGCTCAAAGAATTTGGCGTGACTGAAAAGGATCTGAAAGAGGCTATCCGAATTTTGAGGAAAGGGTCCACGGTTAGCAGCCAGACTGCAGAAGAGACCTATAATGCCTTAAATCAGTTTGCACGGAATCTGAATGAACTTGCATTCTCAGGAAAACTCGATCCGGTCATTGGTCGGGATGATGAGATCAGAAGGGTCTTACAGATCCTATCACGGAGAACAAAGAATAATCCGATACTGATCGGTGAGCCTGGTGTTGGAAAGACTGCGATTGCAGAAGGTCTTGCACACCGGATTATTGACGGTGATGTTCCTGATAACCTGAAGACGAAGCAGATCTTCTCCCTTGACATGGGTGCCCTGATTGCAGGAGCGAAATACAAGGGAGAATTTGAGGAACGACTCAAGAGTGTGGTAAAAGAGGTTGTCTCATCAGACGGTGAAATCATCCTCTTCATTGATGAGATTCATACCCTTGTCGGTGCCGGGGCTGGTGAAGGGGCAATGGATGCCGCCAATATCTTAAAGCCCGCTCTTTCCAGGGGAGAACTGCATGTCATTGGTGCAACGACCTTAAAGGAATACCAGAAGTACTTTGAGAAAGATAAGGCCTTGGAACGACGGTTCCAGCCGGTGATGGTAAACGAGCCTGATACCCTGGATGCGATATCCATCCTCCGGGGCATTAAGGAAAAATACGAGACACACCATCATGTCAGGATCAAGGATGAAGCCATCATTGCCGCCGTTGAGCTTTCACAGCGGTACATCTCTGACCGGTTCCTCCCAGACAAGGCGATTGATCTTATCGATGAAGCAGCGTCAAAACTCCGGCTTGAGATCAACTCTGTTCCTGAAGAACTTGAGATCATCGAGCGGAAGATCCGGCAACTGGAGATAGAGCGGGAGGCTATCAAACGTGAAAAGGATCAGGCGAAGCTTGATGCTTTAAACGAAGAGATTGGGAACCTTACCGAAGAGCGGAATAGGCTGAAAGCAAAATGGCAGTCTGAAAAGGATATTGTTGAGCAGATCCAGCTTCGGAAGAATGAGATTGAGGATCTCAAGTTCGAGGCAGAAAGTGCCAACCGGGCTGGAGACCTCGGAAAGGTTGCTGAGATCAGATATGGCCGGATCCCTGAGAAAGAAAAGATCATCGAGGGTCTGAAGCAACAACTGACCGACCTGCAGAAAGATTCGGCCATGGTCAATGAAGAGGTGGATGCAGAAGAGATAGCCGAAGTGGTTTCCAGGTGGACCGGCATTCCGGTTAGCAGGATGCTGCAGAGTGAGAAACAAAAACTCCTCACCCTGGAGGCAGAACTTCATAAGCGTGTTGTCGGTCAGGATGAAGCTATCCGGGCGGTATCTGATGCCATACGCCGGAGCCGTGCAGGTCTGTCAGATTCAAAGCGGCCAATCGGATCATTCATCTTCCTCGGAACAACCGGTGTCGGGAAGACAGAACTAGCTAAAGCCCTTGCAGAATTTCTCTTCAATAATGAGAACAGCATGGTCAGGATTGATATGTCCGAGTACCAGGAACGGCACACGGTTTCCAGGCTGGTTGGTGCTCCACCTGGATATGTCGGATATGAGGAATCGGGTCAGCTGACTGAAGCGGTCCGGAGAAAACCCTACTCTGTGGTATTACTTGACGAGATAGAGAAGGCCCATCCGGATGTCTTTAATATCCTGCTTCAGGTTCTGGACGACGGCCGGCTGACTGACAATAAGGGGCGGACGGTAGACTTTAAGAATACCATCATCATTATGACCTCAAACATCGGGTCACATATCATCCAGGAAAACCTGGAACATGTCACTGACAAAAACAGGGAGGAGATCTATGATCAGACCAAAGACCTGGTGTTTGATCTTCTCAAGAAGACGATTCGTCCGGAGTTTCTGAATCGGATTGATGAAGTCATCATGTTCAGGCCACTGACCATGGATGAGATTCGTACGGTCGTCAAACTGCAGCTTGATATCGTCAGGAAGATGCTTGAGAAGAATGATGTCAGGTTCACCGTCACAGAGAAAGCAATCGGTCATATTGCAAACCTCGGGTTTGATCCCCTGTTCGGAGCACGTCCCATCAAACGGGTTATCCAGAGAAACCTGCTCAATGAACTCTCGAAGATGATACTTGCCGGAGAGGTTACGAAAGAGAAAGAGATCATTGTGGATGAAAAGGATGGGTCCCTGGTATTTCGAAATACCTGAACGGTGAGATCTAAAAAACAGTCTCCTTTTTTTCCGATGAGTAATCAATCTTCATGATTTGATCCTTTTTGACATTTCTGTTGTGCCCTATTAAACCGGAAAAATATCCCTGTGCAGAGGAGTGTAATCGCTCCGGAGAGGTAAAAGACCATGAATGTTCCATTTGCAAGAGCATGCATGAACTGGTACAGGATCGGTCCCTGAAGGGTTTTATGAAAAATGATCTCTCTAAATTGGGATTGAATAGCCGGTTTTGAAGGAAGTCCGTAAGAGAAACTATATTGATTGTTCCCATCCCTGACCCATGTCTACTATCGGCCGGACTCCAGTGACCTCAAAAGTTACCAGTGCTACCATCATATCTGCAGATTCTTTCCCTATCACCTCAGCGATTTGACTTTTAAACGCATCCAAATCCCCTCCGGAGGTTGCAATCTGTAATGCAACCAGGTAAACTCGAATCCCTTTCCAGTCAGTAATTGTTGTTCCCGGTTCAATGATCAGGTAGACTGCATGGGGATTTTGCTGCAGATTCGCAAGTGTCCGGTTATTTGAAAGTCCCATGATCACCGTTTTCTCATCAGTCATCCGGGGTGATCCAAAAATACCAGAATCAACATGGCCTGATTTATCTGCCGTACTTAGTACTCCGATCCGTGGTGACTTGTTAAAATATTCTATGAGTTGTGTTGTCATAGCAGAACTTCACCTGATTCTGGATTCGGTTGGAATACCATTAAAAGTTTTGATGATAGATCTTTACCTACCTGATACATGAACTCTCACGAGATTCCAAAAGAAGGTTCTTCTGATTCTTCAGGTAATGAGTCCGAAGAAACGGCGTTTCAAAAAAGCAGTCATTTTATTGGAAGATTTAAATTACAAACCGTCCTCACCATTAGTTTTGCACTCATAGTTTTCCTTGCTATCTGTATCACCGGATTTTTTTCATTTCAGGCCAGTCAGTTCGCTGTTAATGAACTGGCCGGACAGGTTCAGAGTGAGGTCTCTGATCGGATAACCGATCAATTGAATGAATATCTCAAAACCCCTCATCTGGTAAACCAACTTTGTCTTGACAGTATCAGGCTCGGGCATATACATGTCCATAAAAAATTCCGACCTGATCTCGTATTTCAGAGAGTTATCATTCCGATTTGATACGATTGAAGCAGTATGCTATGCTAATCAGCAGGATGGCAATTATACCATCATTTCAAAGGTAGGTGCCCCTGGATTGGTAAACGGAACCGAGCGGTTTTGCGGCGTTTCAAACTCACTGACAAATCATTCCTTTATAGAGTACCGCCTGTTACCTGATGGAAGTCTAGGGGAAAAGACACTGACAATACCTGATTATGATCCCCGGACCAGACCGTGGTATCAGGCAGCAGTCAGGACAGGGGGTCCGGCATGGACACCGATTTATATGTGGCTTGAAGGAGTGGTCAGTATCGATGCTGTTACTCCTGTATATTCCGAAAAGGGAACGCTCATGGGAGTCATGGACACATCCCTGACATTGAGTGGGATTGGAGACTTCCTGCAGCAGATCAAGATCTCTGAAAACGGGCAGGCGTTCATTATAGATAAAAATGGTCAGATAATTGCAGCTTCAACCATCAAAGAACCTTATCATCAGGTTAATGGCGAGCTGGTTCGTCTCTATGCTGCTGAATGTACTGATCCGGTCATTCAGAAAGTGACGTATTTTATCAGTCATCATATGGATAATAGTACCAATATTTCGACCAGAAAACAATTTATTTGTGATTTTGAATCGGGTCCGTTGCGTGTTGAGTTATCTCCATACCAAGACTCATATGGGCTTGACTGGCTTATTGTGGTTGTCATTCCTGAATCTGATTTCATGGGGAGTATTGAAGCTCACAATAAGACTACCCTGCTGATTTTATTAGGTTCCCTTCTTGGAACAATTGTCCTCTGTATTCTCCTTGCACGGTACATTACCCGTCCTGTTCTTGCGATGAACACGTCCGCAAAAGCCCTTGCTGATGGTGATTTCTCCTCTTGGACTGATATTAACCGAGAAGACGAACTTGGTGAACTTTCACATTCCTTCAAATTTATGGCTGATCAGTTAAAGACCATGTTTTCATCGTTGAAAGCCAGTGAAGAGCGATACCTAAGTCTCTTTCAGGCCTCTGCAGATGCGATCATCCTCTGTAAAGGATATACACTTCTTGAGATGAATCATGCAGCTGAAGAGATGTTTTCTCTGTCCGGTAACATAGTTTCTGGAAGAGAAATTACTGGTTTATTCGATGAAATTGGCAAGACTATTGCCCAGATGATTGAATCTTCAATGAACGCCGGTTCGGATGGATATGAAAGCCGAACAATATCACGAACCAAAGATAATGCTGAGCAATATCTGAATATCCGAGTAACCAAGGTCACCGAAGATGGTGACATCTTAAGTCTGGTCCACATCCGTGATATCACCATTGAACGTCAGGCAATCATCTCTTTTGCAGAAAAGGAAGCTCTTCGTGATGCCTATTCACGGGTAGAGATGATCCTTGAACTCCTCCCAGATCCTACCTTTGTCATCGATAAGAATGGGGTCATTCTCTTCTGGAACCGTGCAATGGAGAAGTTTACTGGGTATGACTCGGGGTCCATGATTGGTAAAGGGGATTTCCAATACTCATATGCAATATATTCAGAGAAAAGGCCCCTGCTCATAGACTATGCATTACATCCTGAGTTATCTTATGATGGTTTATACCCGGCAATCAACAGGTCTGAAGATCTGTTATCAACAAGTCTTTGGGTTGAACTTAAAGGAAAGATGGCATATATTTCTGTTATCGCTGCCCCTTTGTATGATAAGAATGGGAATGTTGTCGGTGCAATAGAGTCGGTAAGAGATATCACCTCTCATAAGCAGGCAGAAGAAGCACTACTGGTTGCAAATAAAAAGTTAAACCTTTTATCCGGAATTACCCGGCACGATATCCTGAATAAGATTATGATCTCAAAAGCATTCCTATCCTTCCTGGATGATAATGAGTTACACCAGGAACAGAAGGACTATATTGATCGTATTAGGCGCTCATTGACTGAAATTGAACAATTTGTTGCCTTTTCAAAGACATACCAGGAACTCGGACTGAAATTACCTGAGTGGCAGGATATCGGAGAGGTGTTCAGACGGGTTGCTCACCAGATTGATACGGGAGACGTGCAGGTTCGTGTGAATGTAGCCGGGGTTTCAATTTTGTGTGATCCCCTTTTTGAGAAGGTCTGCTATAATCTTATTGAAAATGCAATCCGTCATGGGGGAGATCTGACATATATTGAAGTTCGTGGAACCGAGACCAGTACCGGTTTTCTTATCACGGTAGAGGATGATGGAACCGGGATTTTGGATGATCAGAAAAAGTATATCTTTGAAAGAGGTTTTGGTAAGAATACCGGATATGGTTTGTTTCTGACACGAGAGATCCTTGCAATGTCTAATATTACAATTATCGAAAATGGACAGTATGGAACAGGATGCCGGTTTGAGATCGATGTTCCCAAAGGTAAATACAGAAAAGATGGTAAGATGGGTTAGGAAAAATTAAATTTTTATTCCATTCCAGCTATCTGTAACAGCCTGTTCGGTGAGTTCTGTTGTATATGTTCCATTAAATGTCAGACCGTCATCACTCATAATAAACGAAAATTTACCAGTTTCAATCCATGTCCCGTTCATTATTTTTCCATCTTCAGATATGACTCCGTCAATCAGTCCGGGTTCGTCAGAATCAAGGTCAAACGGTGTATATGAGCCGGAGAGTGCAGTTCCATTCTGCGTAAGATTATATGTTTTACTCCCGGTTTTCCATGTTCCTGTCCAGGTGTTATTCACATCTTGTCTCGTTCCTTCTCTGGTTCCATGTATCGTATAGGTGAAGGGCTCTTCCATAAGCCCCTCCTGGTTCACCGTTCCTGTGCCGGAAAATGACCCTCCATCATCAGCAAGAATCAAAGAAACAGTACCTCCTTCAGACCAGATTCCTGAAAAGGTACTTCCGTCTTCTGATAAGGTTCCTTTGAGCAGACCAGGATCACGGGCAGTAATGTTATCCGGCGTATAACTGCCAGCGATGAATGAACCATTCTGAAGAATAAGAAGTGAGTATTCATCAGATGCCCAGGATCCATTCCATGAGTTTTGAGTGAGAATATCTATACCGGGTTTTTCTTCTGCAGTAACCATAGATGAGCTGCACAGGAGAATAATCGTTGCAAGGGCAACAAGAAAAATTGTTTTCATCTCAATAACCTCCTCTGAATATCATTCTCATCCGATAAAATGATAATGTTTTCGCCAATCCGCTGGAAATATCCAGCCTGGAATTCCATATCTGTATGAGTGTGTACTCTGATTACCAGAAAAGAAGAGTTGTTTTAAGACAAACCCATATGGCCCGGTTGTCATTATACTATCAATAGCATCCGGATTACATGAATTATGTGTGTATGTCCGTATGTCTGACTATGTTCTCCTAACGAAGGCATGAATGTATTGAACCAATCGATCGTCATCTTTTCATGTTAGGTAGCAGAACAAATGAATGAATTTGTTTTTTTAGTTGATCAGTTCTATCCTGGACCGGAGAGTTCGGCCATGTCAGGTATTACCGGTATGCATCCCATTTTTTCTTCTCCCGATATTTCATTCGCGAGTTGACTGATTCCTTTGTATCTGATCTTTTCAAACCGTTTTAGCCCTATCTCTGCTTTTCCTCTCTCAAATGCTGCTTCTTTCAGCAATTTTTTGTATCGCTCCAGACGACCAGCGGATATCTCTCCCTCTTCAACGGCTTTTCTGACTGCACATCCTGGTTCCTGTTCATGGACACAGTCTGAAAACCTGCATCTCTGTGAAAACTTTGCAATGTCTTCAAATGCATCCTGAACAGACTCTAAAGTAGTCCAGATTTGGATCTCCCGCATCCCAGGCGTATCAATCAGACAGCTTCCTGAAGGGAGAGAAACCAGATGCCTGACCGTCGTGGTATGCCTTTCCTTTCCATCGTCTTCTCTGATATCCTCCGTTTTCTGAACAGATGTTCCGGTGAGGGTATTGATAAGCGTTGACTTTGCAACTCCGGAAGAGCCAAGAAATATGACCGTGTTCTCTGGTGCCAGAAATGGGTTCAGCTGTTCTAGGCCGGTATTATTCAGAGCATTGATGGGGATTACTGCGATTTCACCGAGTTCACTAGTAACCAGGGATACAAATTCAGACATTTATTACTCATAAAATAGGTTATATGAAAAGAATATAACTGATCTCTCTTTTTTGTTTGGATTACAAGAACAAAAACATAATATAAGAATATAAGCAATTAATTATATGCTTTAGTGATCTTCGTGTCTAACCTGATGCTAACTTTGGATCACGGGAAAGAAAGGAAAACGCTGGGATTATGCTACCATGCCTGTTTCACAGTGGTAACATTCTGTTCAGTATGAACAATGGAAATGGTGGAAATATGAAATCGATAATAATTTATCACTCACACTCTGGTGTTACCCGCAGAGTTGCTGAAAAGATTGGTGAAGAGCTGTCTGGAGATCCTATTGAGGTGACTCCGGAAAAAGAATATTCAAGCCTGATGGTGGTTCCAAAAGGATGTTTTCGGGCTATGAAGGGCCTTGCTGATAAAGTCAGACCAGAAAAAATTGATGTTACCGGCTATGATATGGTCATCATCGCGTCACCGGTCTGGGCGGGAAAACCAACCCCGGTTATCAATGGTGCTATTGAAAGCCTGACAGGATGCCAGGGGAAAAAGAGTTATGGAATCCTGACCTGTAAAAGTGCACAAAGTGGCAATGAGGCATTAGTCCCCTTTATTGCCCGGATGAAAGAGAAGGGTCTTGTGATATCGAATACTGCTGTCCTCGACAGGAATACCTCCACTGACAATGCTGCTATTGATACCATCGTTGCCGATATCAAATCCGCATGGAATAATCTATGAAGACTACCCTCTATTATTTTACCGGAAATGGGAATTCTCTCTCTGTCGCCAGAAAAATCTCTGAAAAAATTGAAGATGCAGAACTCATCTCTGTTGTTTCACAGATGAAAACTGATAAGGCAATTACAGCCCCCTCTGGCCGTGTAGGACTTATTTGCCCGGTGTATGATGCAGGAATTCCTGCCATTGTTCGCGATTTTCTCCACCCGACTAAAAATTACTGAGGGTTCATATGTTTTTGGCCCTTTTGAAGAATCTTGGATTTATTCTATGGCTGCAACCATGTTCCAGTTCAGTTTGATCCATATCCTGTTCAGGTTCTACCAGTTGTTTCTCTTGGGAAGGGATGGAATTACATCGGATTTTCCTGAACTATTTCATATTCGGCCGGGACAGCCTGCTATCTGTTCAGGATCTCTGGAGATATTGTGTTCCGTTTGATGAGTTCAGACAGCAGTATGGTACTATAATTATGAACGGCGGGACCGGTGAATATTCAGATAACCGGATGCTACTTCCTTATCATGGATATTGGGTATACATGACCTGAGAAGGGGAACTTGCAGGATTAAGGTACAAGCCATGATCCGAATCTTTTTTTGGAAATAATTCAAGTGATATTTGCAGGATATCTATACCTTTACACTCAAATTATCCAATCTGTTCAACTTTTCCTGAAGTCATATTCCAATATAGTCCGATTATTTGCAGGTTTCCGTTATGAAGTCCCAGACTTACGTCCGGATTAGTTTTCAGATGTTCAAGCTGCAGTCGGATATTTTCTTTTTCCAGTTCACGCAGCCATGAATCTAAATCTTCACCTGAATCTGGCTTTTCGCTTCTTGCCAAAAGACTTGAAAGAGCAGGAGCGGAATTTGCAAGCCATCCGGGAACAAATGAATCACCGTCTCCTCCACCGGTCCCGAGAGCCTTCATTGCTCCGCATTTCTCATGACCCATAACGACAATCGTATCTATGCCCAGATGTTTTATTCCGTACTCAAGCACTGTAGCAAGGCTCCAGTCATCCGGCGCTACGATATTACCTATGTTCCGGTGAACAAAGAGTTCTCCAGGACCGCTTGAAAAAATCATTTCCGGTGCACTGCGTGAATCACTGCAACTGATAATGAGTGTGTGCGGATTTTGTCCTGAAAGTAATTGTTCAAATTGTTCCTTTTCTTCGGTAAATGTCCCGTTTACGAATTTCTCGTTTCCTTCCAGTAATGTGCTGATTCCTATAGCAGAAACTCCGGAACATACGAGAAGACTGAAGAGGACCAGATAAATCGTAAGGCTTCGTTTTGCTCCCATGAAAGACCTCTCGTTGTTCAATGACTTAAATTTTATCAGAGTTCCTTACAAGAGAAATTACCTTTTTTTCACTGCGGACACAAAAAAATCCTTAAATCTAATATACATTCTGACCAGGTGATCACCGCTGGTTTTATACTGAAATACCACCCACGGTAGAAAAATTGCTACAGGCAGATAATATGAATAATTGTTTTGAAGATATCCAGTCTCTTTGCAGGAATCATGGAACAGAATATTTTGGAGTTGCCGATCTTACTCAGGTCCATGATGAAGTGTATAGGCAGGGTGGTGATTTTGTCCGCCCATATTCAAAAGCGATAGTATTTGGAATAGTGCTCCAGGATTCTGTTGTTAATTTGGTTACCTCTCATATACAGGGAGCAAAGAGCATTTATTCCCATCATGCATATCAGGTCATAAATACCCGTCTTGATATTCTTACTTCCTGGATTGCAGATATTATCCAGAAGAACGGATTTTCTGCTTTCCCTGTCCCTGCATCATTACGGTTTGATAATGAGAGAATATGCTCAATATTTTCACATAAACTTGCAGCACGGCAGGCAGGTTTTGGTTGGATTGGAAAGAGTTGTATGCTTATCACCCCTGAACACGGACCACGAGTCAGGTGGGGGAGTGTTCTGACCGATGCCCCTTTTCCGGCAGTTTCAAAGCCGATGGATGAGCAATGTGGGAAATGTCAGGCCTGTGTTGATATCTGTCCGGTTCAGGCATTTACCGGTGAGCCTTTCAGGGAAGGAGAATCACGAGAGGTCAGGTATGCTGCTGCTCTTTGTGACCAGTATTTCCAGAATATGAAAGAACACCAGGAAGAACCCGTTTGTGGATTATGTTTGTATGTCTGTCCGTATGGGCGTAAAAACCGGTAGCCTTTACAGGTAACACATCATGACATCTCAATACTCTTTTGAAAACTTAACAAAATATAAAAATCATTACGTTTCATTGGTATTTATTAAGTCTCACGTTGATTATGATTTATGGGGTTAAATCAGCCGGTGAAGGAGATTCTTATTGCACGTGAGACTATCGAAGGAGCAGGGGTCAGGTTGCATCGTGCCTTTGGATACCATGAGATACCCCGTTTTGATCCATTTCTGATGCTTGATGATTTCAGGGGGGATTCTCCGGCTGATTACCTGAAAGGCTTTCCCTGGCACCCCCACCGGGGCATTGAAACGGTTACCTACATGCTCGAAGGAAAGGTTGAGCACGGCGATAGTATAGGAAATTCCGGAATAGTTGGAGCAGGAGCGGTTCAGTGGATGACGGCTGGTTCAGGGATTATTCACCAGGAGATGCCAAAGCCAGTTGATGGAAAGATGGGAGGATTTCAGCTCTGGGTCAACCTTCCCCGGTCGCAAAAATATCATGTGCCCCGATACCAGGAGATATCTCCCGATATGATCCCGGTGGATACTCTTGAGAATGGTTCGAAAGTCCGGGTGATCGCAGGTACATATGGACGATTAACTGGTCCGGTTCGTGAGATCATCGTGGATCCGGAATGTCTTGACGTGTCAGTCCCAGCGAATTCGAAGTTTTATCATCAGGTCCGGCCTGGTTTTACCGGAATCATGTACGTGTTTGAAGGGAGATGCACGGTAGGGGTTGGAGATCCGGTCTTTTTGAAAAACCGGAATCTTGCACTCCTGGCTCCGGGAACTGTCCTTGATCTTACATCCGGGGAAGACGGCTGTCGGTTTTTGTGGATCTCTGGAAAGCCGATCGGAGAACCAATCGCCTGGGGAGGACCGATTGTCATGAACACAAAGGAAGAGGTGGATCAGGCATTTACCGAATACCAGAATGGGACGTTTATTAAATAACACATCTAAAGTTATAAGCACAGTCTGAATTCCGGATATTTTGCTGATATCTTATTTGGGGATAATGGGGAATTCGATGGTCAAAGATAATGATGTTAATCAACGAGTCGTTCATCTTTCAATCGATGAGATAGCAGAAGCTCTGGATAATTGCACCTTTGACACCAGATATATCATTGATCTGCAGGAGGAGGAAATTATCCGATTATCTGAGTATATGATGTCTTCTGAAGAGATTCAGGAAGTTTTTGATGAGATTGATGACGATGAAACCGGAAGATATGTTCTGTTCCCAATCCGGATGGGTTCACGGGACGGGCATGCAGATATGGAACTCTTTATTGAAGAAATCAAGAATCCGGAAGTTCAGGAACTCGCGAATCAGGTCATCAGGGGGCCGAAACCCTTCCGGAGATTCAAAGAGATACTCTCAAGTTCCTCCTCTGCTGATTCCGTAATTTCTATCTCAAATGGCGTTATCACGCTTGAACTCTTGGATAAAGGTATGAAACGATCTGGTTTTTCCTTGTTCTACATCCTGTTCTGCAGATGCAAGTAATCTGGCAATATTCCCGGCATGAATTAATTTTTCATACTCTTTTACATCAAGCAATACAGAATCTGCACGGCCATTGACGGTAAGAAAAACCGGCCGACCAGTTGTATGAATGTGATCCAGGATCTCCCGGGTATGACGTTTGAGATCAGTAACCGATCGAATATCTTCAGAAGGTGAGAGTGCCGATGTGTGATATGAAATATGGTGTATTATTGGATATTAAATTTGGTGTCTTATCGGAAGAAAAGATAAAATTATGAAACAATTCATCGGTCGTTCTTCACGCTCTCAATAGCCCATGCATCTCAAGTGACATCATCAATTCCCTGACTCCATCCACAAACTCTGACGGTTCATCGAGTATTGGCCGTACATCCGGATCAAATAATGACATCATCTCATCGTACGGAATGTAATATTTTCCAGAGAACAGTTCTTCATGGCCGGCAAGCATCCTGGTTACTTTTGTGATATCTCCTGGGGATCTAACCCGGTTTATGACAAGATGGATATCCCTTATCTCCAGCTCTCTGGCAAGTTCTGCTGCATGTTTTACAACCTGGACCGCATTAAATGTTGGATCTGCAACCAGAATTGCCTGATTAAAGCCTTTTGCAATGGCCCGGCCAAAATGCTCAACCCCTGCCTGGGTATCCATGAGAATTATCTCCCCCTCCCGAAGATTGATATGTCTCATAACTGCGTCAAGCAGGGTGTTCTCCGGACAAAGGCACCCGGTAGCAGCTTTTACTACGGTTCCCATGACCAGGATGTTGACACCGTTCGGGCCTTTCATTCCAAACCGCTCAACTACATCTGAAACATCCGGGTTGAGGGAGAACATGAGACCATATCCGGAATCAGGTCTGGCCCCGGTCTTCTCCTCTATATAATCCAGGTTTTTTGAGAGCGGAACAATCGATTCAGCATCTTCGGGAGAAACCCCGATAGCATAGGGGAGGTTCATCTGGGGATCTTCATCAACCGCTAATACAGAATATCCTCTTCCTGCGAAAAGATGAGAGAGGAGTGAGGTTATCGTGGTCTTTCCAACGCCCCCTTTTCCGGTAATAACTATCCGAAATCCTTGAGTGCTCATTATACTTTTTTACTCCTCGAATGATTTTCGTTCCATGATATTATGACCTTGGGATTCTCCCGATCTCCATTCTGGTGATGTATTTGCGCCTGCATTCAGGGCACAGGGTTCGTAGCTCTTCGATAATTGCAGGGTCGAGTTTGTCCAGCACCTTGTCCATGAGTTTCTCCGGTGCATATGACTTCTTGCATGATGAACATGTTGCAAGAGGGACGGCTGTTCCGGACCATGATTGCATGATCCGTTCTGCATCACTATCTTCAAACACTATCGCTTTCGTCGGACATACCTGAGCACAGGCAGCACACCCTGCACAGTCCGGATTGTGTTCAAAAAACGGCGTATTGATAACCGTGTATGGCCCCCGGTTTATGAAATTAATGGCACTTGTGCCCATGATTTCATTACACACCCGGACACATAATCCACATAATATGCATTTTCCGAATAGCGGGTCATCATGAACAATCTTCTTGAGAAACCGCGTCTTTGTGACTCCGTATTTCGCTGCCATCTCCCTGATTACCTCTGATTTTGGTGCTTCTGCAAGGTAGAGTTCAAAGAGCAGGCGTCGGTGTTTTATGATCTCCGGAGTGTCGGTCAGGATTTCAAGGCCATTGTGAACTTTGATGGTGCATGCGGGAGTCATTGTTGTCTTTCCACAGGTGACCACATCAACCATACAAAGACGACAGGCACCATATGGTTCCAGGGCTTTTTCATAGCAGAGGTGAGGGATGTCAATATTCAGCCTCAAAGCGGTGAGAAGGAATATCTCTCCCTCTTCAGCCAAATACTGATTTTTATTAATGGTGATGGTAACCATCCGGTTCACGGATCCGAAGAGTGACATATCAGGCCTCCGGCGAGATGAGGTCATCATACTCCTCTTTAAAATACTGCATCGTGGTCAGAACCGGATTTGGTGCAGTCTGTCCAAGGCCACAGAGTGATGTCTTCTGAACCGTTTCAGCCAGTTCTCTGAGCAGCTCGATATCCTGGCGGGTGCCTTTACCGGCGACAATACGATTCAGGATAAGAAGCATGTGTTTGAGACCTTCCCGGCAGGGGACACATTTTCCGCATGACTCACCTGAAGCGAAATTGATAAAGTACCGGGCAATGTCAACCATGTTGGTATCCTCATCCATCACCACAAGACCGCCTGATCCCATCATAGTCCCAACCTGATTCAGGCTTTCAAAATCAACCGGTGTATCAAAGAGTCTGACCGGGATGCACCCTCCTGATGGACCCCCGGTCTGGACTGCCTTCACCTCTTTTCCCAATGCTCCCCCGTTTCCGATATCATAGATGATCGAATGCAGGGATGTTCCCAGAGGGACCTCTACCATACCGATATTATCAACCTTTCCGACGAGTGAAAAGACTTTTGTTCCGGTGTTTCCTTTTGCACCGATGGATGAATACCATAACGCTCCTTTGGCTATGATAACCGGGACATTACACCATGTCTCAACATTATTCAGATCAGTCGGCTTTCCAAAGACTCCTTTCTCGGTAAGTCGTGGAGGGCGGAGGCGTGGTCGGCCGGTTTTCCCTTCGATGGATGCTGCAAGAGCGGTTGATTCTCCACAGACAAAGGCCCCTGCACCGGTCGCTATCCGGATATCAAAATCAAATCCTGTATTGAAGATATTTTTCCCAAGTAACCCATAGGTTCGTGCCTGGTCAAGTGCCACCATGAGACGTTCAATGGCGAGAGGGTACTCAGCCCGGATGTAAATCAGTCCCTCAGAAACTCCCATGGCATATGCCCCGATGAGCATCCCCTCAAGAAGCATGTGGGGATCACTTTCCATCTCGTTTCGGTTCATGTAGGCCCCAGGGTCCCCTTCATCGGCATTGCAGACGATAAATTTCTCTTCTCCTGGTGCTTTTTTTGTGATCTCCCATTTCAGACCCGCAGGGAATCCTGCTCCTCCCCGCCCCCGAAGGCCCGATCGCTTTACCTCATCGATGATAGCATCAGGTTTCATACTGGTGAGTGCCTTATATGCTGCAAAATATCCGCCAATACCGATATACTCGTCAATGTCCTCAGGATTAATAAGGCCGCTGTCCCGAAGGATCACTTTTTTCTGATGAGCGAAGAAGGGTATCTCTCCATATTCTGGAAAAGTATCGAACTCATTCCCATAGACAAGGTTTCCGGTGATATGGTCCCAGTCGGAAATTGTACAGAGCACTCGATCAGATGGAACATCACCATGAAGAGCGAGAGAGATAATTCTCTCTACATCATCTGGTTTCACCTTCCGAAGTAAAACAAGGGCTTTTCCGGGGATGCTTACTGATACAATCGGCTCCTCTTTGCAAAACCCGATACATCCGGTCTTAACGAGAGAGATATCAAGGTTTTTCGTCTGAATTATCTCATCCAGCAGGTTATACAGGGCCATGCCTCCGACTGCTATCCCGCATGATGATGTCCCGACTCCGATCCTAATCCCTCCCGGCTGGATCTTTTGTAGCCCTTTTTTCCGAATGGAATCTAGATCTTCGGATGTCTGAATCCTCATCGCTTCCACCCGTACATCTCCAATATATCCGGGATTCTTTCAGGAGTTACATATCCATATAGTTCACCGTCAACATGGAGCACCGGAGCCATGCTGCATGCACCAAAACACCGGGCAATCTCAACCGTGAACTTGTTATCAGGTGTTGTCTGGAGATACTTGCCGTCCTGTACCTCTCCTGATAACCCAAGATGTTCTTCCAGTGTCTCTAATATTTTTTCTGCTCCTTTCACATGGCAGGGGGTTCCCATACAGACGGTGATTAGGTGCTCTCCAACCGGTTTCAGACTGAAAAATGAGTAAAAGGTGACAAGAGCAAAGAGCTCGGATAAAGGGAGGTCCAGTTTTTCAGATACCAGTTTTAGGGTATCTATGGGGATATGTCTTTCCTGTATCTGAATCTCCCGTAAAACTCCTAACGTTCTGCCAGCAGGATAGGAATATTTTTCAATAATTTCGTCAAGCCTCTTTTCATCCATTATGCTCTCCAAAAGGAAGGTTAAATGTTTAGTGCCTTTCTCTTCCGGTTGATCTCTGCTTCAAGGAGATCAGCGGTCTTCAGGGGATCTGGTTCAACCGCGAATGCAGAATTTGTAATCCCCTTTACTCCGTCTGCGAGCAGATTCAGAACATTGCTACTGCCGAAGATCTTCGGCGGTATACCAAGAACTGTATAGACACCGGATGAAACAAAGTAGGTCCCGATTGAGATGGCTTTCTGAGAGTACCATTCCGGAGCTGCTCCACCGATTGGGAGATCCCCGATTCCAACTCCGAGCTCTTTCGCAATATTGGCCGCTAATACCAGAATTCTAGAACAGTCAACACAGGATCCCATATGCAGGACTGGAGGAATACCAAGTAGCCTGCACACTGATGCAAGTTCTTCTCCAGCGAGATCTGCTGCTTCGGGAACTAATAGGCCTGCTTTTCCGCAGGCAATGGCTGAGCATCCGGTCTCGACAACCAGGATATTGCGTTTGATAAGTTCCTTTGCAAGGGTTATATGCCCATAGTCCTGTTTAATCCGTGGATTATTACATCCGACAATACCCACACATCCTTTGATTGTACCGGCAACGATGGCATCGATGAGTGGTTTGTAGGTTCCTCCAAGAGCTTTTCTGATCGTCTCTTCAGAGAATCCTGCCATTACTTTCATAGGCCGTTCAGGGATTCTGACCCGGTCAGGATTTCTGTTCGGGAAGTTCTCTATTGCCAGTTTTATTATCTCATGAGCGGTATCTCGGGCATTTTCTGGTCTGAATTCTTTGTATATAGTTCCAGAGATCTTTCCCTTGTTGCTGGTTGTAATTACTTTGGTATGGTAACAACTGGCTGTCAGCGGAATGGAGTGATATATACATTGATAATCAACAACCATTGCCTCGACTGCCCCGGTTGCAATGGCAAGTTCCTGATCAAAGAATGAACCGGCAAGCGGAATGCCGCTTCTCATGAGGAGTTCATTGCCGGTACAGCACATGCCAACAAGATTGATCCCTTTTGCTCCCTTTTCCTCAGCCATTTTTTTCAGGTCAGGTTCTTCTGCGACATTGACTATCATCTGAGAGAGCAGGGGATTATGGCCATGAAGGACAATATTGACCTTATCCCTGCTCAGGGTAGCAAGGTTTGTGATTGATGTGAGCGGAGTTGGAGTGCCAAACAAGATGTCTGAACATTCCGTTGCTGCCATGGAACCTCCCCATCCGTCAGAGAGCGACGTTCTCATCGCATGTAGGAGCAGATTCACATAATCCGCATCAACTCCCATGTGAATGCGATGCATTGCCTCCACGATTTCACGATCAATACTTCTGGGCATGATCCCGGTTTTTCTCCAGATATCTTTCGTCTTATCCGGGGCCCGTTCCGCCAACTGGATCCTGTTTTTAATAGTACCAAATTCTTCAAGGATACCAAGAGCAAGATCTTTTGCTATATCGTTTGGACTCCGCCCATCTGTCTGAATTCCGTATTCGGTTGCGAGCCGGTGTAATTTTTCAACATCCTTGATCTGGTAGCCTTGTCCATGTCCTTCAGCAGTTTCAAGCAGAACCTGAACAACTTCCCTTCCATGATCTGAATGGGCAGCAGCTCCCACACTTAAGTCATCAAGAAGATTCCGTGCAACAATGGTGTCCACATTCGCACCACATACCCCAAGGGAAGTCTTTCCACCGAATGGATCTATTCTGCAGGGGCCCATGGCACAATTATTACAGCAGACTCCAAGTTGCCCAAACCCGCACTGAGGCTGTTGAAGGGCAAATCTATCCCAGACGGTCTGAACACCCTCGTCCAATGTTTTCCTGATTATCTCCTGGTCGGTCCGGTCTGATGCTCTCCTTTCCGCTTCTATTCTGATATCCTGTTCTGTCATATGTCCACCCTCCTCTTATGATAATGATGCAAGTCTTTCCATTACTGCCTGAAATGCTCTGATGTTCTCTGGAATGACGGGGACTTCGATTTCCGCTCCCCGTGATGTGATCATTCGGGTTGTAAAATCACTCCTCGCTACCCGGATAAGATCATTGATCTCACCATATTCCAGAGCACCTGTCTTACATGCCTCTGCACATGCCGGAATTTTTCCTTCTCCAAGCCTTTCGATACAATTGTCACATTTTGCATTGACTTCCCGATCCGGTGCTGGCTTGATAACCTTCCGGAACTCAATAATTCCAAAAGGGCAGGCCATGGCACAGACACCACACCTGATACATTTCAGGTAATCAACAAGAACAGAACCGGTACTTTCATCCCGGCTGAGTGATCCGGTCGGACAGACCTGCATACAGGGGGCAGGGTCGCAATGTCTGCACCGGTTCGGAAATTTCAGATAATTGTCAACAGCCTCTACAAAGATGCGTGGGTAAGACTTCATTTCTTCCAAGATTGCCGGAATCAGACTCTTACTTTGCGAATGTGCAATCGCACAGGCAACCTCACAATGCCTGCACCCGACACATCGCTCCTGCCGAACAAAGACGGTTTTCATCCATGGTACCTCTGTTACGTTTTAATTTCACACACCGAATCATGAATCACATTATTTCGAGAGAGAATAATTGTGATTCTGTAGTGAGGTGGTATAAAGGTTGTTATTATCCTGGAAAAAATGGAAAAGTTAGGGCAGGACAATATTGAACCCTGGATCAAATACATCAAGCATACTGACAAACCGGTCAAACAAACCTGAATCTCCGGTTACGGTGACATCTTCCAGTGCAATTGTCGGATTGAGGGCAAGTTGTTCAAGGGTCTTTCGAGGCATGGTCACCGTTACATCTGCTTCGGATGATTGTACATCAACCCGATAGACAAGCACATCATTTTTTACTTGTATCAAAGCCTTGTCTCCGGAGTCTGATAATATTAAATTCATCTGGTAATTCTCACCGTTGACTTTTTCCTTGTTAACCCTGACAGAGATATAATCAAGTAACTGGCTCATGGTCATGGCCTTCATAATATCTTCGGAAATCCCGCTCATCTCTTTTATCGGCTCTTCCCGTCTGAGATCCTGGGCCGCTGACAGGTATGCATTTCGTGCAGTTCCTGATTCTGTCTGATATCCGAGTTGTTCGAGTGCAGCAGCTTCTATCTCCCGTGCAGCCATATTGGTTGGATCGGCAAAGACGAGGTAATGTGCAATTGAGGCAACCAGTTCATACTCCCCAGCATCATAATGCTCCTGCAGCCGGATCATAGTGGACTCAGCCCCTCCCATGTATTCGGTCATGTATGAGGCAAATTCCTCCGGTGGAAGGCGTTTTAAGTTAATCGGATTGCCATCATAAAAGCCCAGATATTTCTGGTAGGTCGCTTTGACTCCCATGTAGATCTGGCCATAAAATCCGTAAGTGTACCAGAATTCCCTGAGAGATTCGGGAGGTTCAATCATACTCGCGATCTCATCCATGGTATATCCTTTGTTGATGAGATTCAGGGTTTGGTCGTTGATGTATTTGTATAAATCCCTCTGGTTTTCGAGGAGTTCTATAACTTTATCATTCCCGAATCTGGGCCAGTGATGGGAACAGAAGACCACCTCAGCTTGATCTCCGTATAACTGCCTGGCTTCATCAAGAGCATTTGCCCAGGCGAGCGGATCCCTGACCTGTGCTCCACGGAGTGTCAGAACATTATGGAGCGTTGCCGTGCAGTCTTCTGCCATCAGGAGGGCTTTTTTCTGGGGGAACCATATGTCAAGTTCTACCGGTGCTTCGGTATTTGTTGTCAGATGGAATTCCATGTCTATTCCATCAATGGAGACCTTCTGTCCGGTATGGGTGATATCAATGGTAGGAGCGATGAGTGAAGCAACTCCAACAGATGGACTTTTCCCAAGACCTATATCGACATTCCCTTTTGCATCCTTTGGAAGCTGAATACCGTACTGGTAGGTCGCTCTTCGTTGCATGGCATTGCCTGCATATACATTTTCACTGAGAGCATGCTCCATAAAATGCTCGGGTGCGATGATCTGGACATCACCCGTCTTTACTTCCTCCTCGGTAATGACTCCCTTTACGCCCTGGTAGTGATCAGCATGGGGGTGAGAATAGATGACGGCTTTAACGGGAAAATCTCCAAGTGATCTATTCACGAGTTCCATTGCAGCTTGTGCAGTTTCCACGGAAGTCATCGGGTCAATGACTATCCAACCGGTATCTCCTTTGATAAGGCTCATACTGGTGACATCATATCCCCTTACCTGGTATATCCCATCGGTGACTTCAAACAGACCGTTGATGTTATTCAACTGGCTCTGTCTATACAAAAGCGGGTTAATCGTATCCGGACGGGTATCATTATTCAGATATTTATATGCCTCCATGTCCCATGAAATATACCCGGGATATACCGAAGGGATAGTCAGCGGATCATCCGTCGCAATAAAACCCCTGGTTGCAAAATCAAAATCTTCATCATTGTTATCCCAGGCTGGAGTGTCATTCATTTTTTCATGGATAGCAATGGTGTACTCTGATGCATCATTCCTGTTATCCGCAAATCCTGTCCCGCATATCAAAACGAGACAGAGAATACTGATCAAAACCCTGAAAAATTTCATATGTGAACATAGCATGATTAATTTTTGTGGATATAATAGGATCGGTTTTCTACCTGGAATCAGGAGATTTTGAGTATATACTATTTCATTGATCAAAGGTGTAAAGGATTATTATATCCAAAAACAATAGGAAACTGTGAAAATTTGTATGAGAACAAGTCTGGTTTTTGTTATTATCCTATTTATTATAGGATGTTCGTGTGGTATTGCTTATCAGCCTGCTGTTGATGAAGATCCTTCAGACATCCCCAGTCTGGTTGGTTACTGGATTGTCGAGTCAAAGGGGGCAGTTTTAATGTAAGAGGATAAAAGTGGTGATTTCACGCATCACGAAGGAAAGTTTAGCAACCTCACTGCTCATGCAGAGATCACTGAGCAGGAAGGCCGTGTGTTATATTGCGAATTCTCATCTGACAAAGGATTAAATGAGACACTTATCGGAGTAATCGGTCTTGATGATAAAACAGTTCACTTTGCCGATATGGATGTTTTTACCTCATGCGAATTAATTTCTGATGATTTCATGTATGCTATCTATGGCCATGTTACTGATAATGACTCGGTCGTTGCTGCAGGGACCTGGACACGGGTACCATAAAAACCCTCTTTTATCTTTTCTCACCGAAAAATAATGCATAGTTGAAATCAAGAAAAAAGGCTGGTTAATATTTTAAAAAATTCCGAAAAAAAGGAGAGGGTTCAGGCCTGTGCCTTCTTGACCTGAAAAGCCACTCCTACAGAACATATCCCCGCAAGTAATGCAAATGCTCCAGCAATCAGTGGAAGAGCAAGTGCTGCTCCCCATGGGAAGATGAGTAGGATGATACCAAAGACAATACTGAGTGCTCCAAGAATACCTGCTCCGGCATCTTTTGATCGCATCGCTTCATAGAGTTTTGTTCCACCAATGAGTATACCCCAGAATCCGATGAAAAACACCAGCATTGTCACGACAATAATTGATCCAAACAGGGGTTGTGCCATGATTGCGATTCCAGCGAGAATACTGATGATTGCAAGAAAAATCTTCCATCCCATGTTTGTTTTATCACTGAACAAACTCGCAAGGGTGAATATTCCTCCAACAAACCAGTATACTCCCATGAATAGAACCAGGTAATATGTGGTGATCAGGGGAGTAGTGATAAGCATCAGACCAATTATGATAGCCATTATTCCCCAGACAAGAACGAGCCACCAGGGCATACTCCTGACAGCCGCATCTATTTCTGCGTTGGTAATATCTTCTTCGCTCATGATATCTGTCGTATATGGACTTGTATAAGAAATAAGACTTTGCTTTTCTAACTTTTCAAGACACGGTGTTCCGGATTATCGCAGGAAAAATGCTCTGCTTATTTAGAGTCGGATGAGAGAAGCTATGGAAAGGGAGAATGAGTATCTTACCACTTCTTCCTCATCCAATTGATTGAAATGAACATGGGAATCGCTCCTATTTATCCGTTAAAATGGTGATAGTCGTAGATATTCTTAATATACTCCTGCTTTCGATGTTTACTTCCCTTTACTGGTGGCTTGAGATATCCGATATCCGGGGTCTGTTCTGCCGGGCAAAATGGACAAAGGGCTGCATCAACATCATGTGCCTTTGTACGGACCGGGCAATAATACTTCCCGTCTATGAAATCGACTTTATCTCCTCCGGGGAAGGGCATGCCGACCGGATGACCGGGTATCTCCTGGACGAACATACAAAAACCTGAAAGGAGAAATTTTAAAAAACGAAGTCGGTTTCCAGGTATATCTCCGGTTGAGCATTGGTCTGCAACCATCATCCAGTATTCTTTCGCTTGATCTGAAACTGGTTCCTGAATCGTTGCAAACGAACCCTGCTGGTTCATGAGTCGGATGTTCTGGTATGTTCCGTCAAGGAATACAGCAATCGTCTCTTCAAGTTCTTTTTTATAATCCGGAGAGAGTGAATCGATCTTTCCAGAAAAATTCACTTTCATCTGTTTCAGATCGTTGGGTGAGTATGTAAGGACGATATCAGCAATTGCAAGACCTAAATCTCCTCGCATCAGGAGCGAAGAAAGTCTCCTACACGCATCAGCAATTGAATGAGTGCCGGTAACTTTCCCTTTATCGAATGTGAGTAACTTAACCATTCTATTTTATTACTCCTTTTCTTATCGGTGATTGTATATCTGAATCGAAGAATGGGAATACATCTCCTCCTAATCATATTTATAGTGCTGAGTATCTGAAAGGATATCATATACAATTCTGATTGGATGGAAGGAGTATATTTTCCATTTTAATATTTTTGAGTAAATATTTCAATATAAAAATAAAATTATAAATTCTTTTTTAGCACTCTTTTGAGATAGCAGATATTTTAAACCCTGTAAATGATTATATGTGTGTATCAGTTGAATTGCAGGTATGCATTCACAATTTGGAATCATGTATGATATCAGTACTCTATGTGGATGATGAGCCAGTGCTTCTTGACATATGCAGATTGTTTCTGCAACGTTCAGGAGATATTCAGGTTACCACATCGACTTCAGCTTTGGAAGGTCTAAGTCTTCTTACTTCTGGGGCCTTTGATGCGATCATATCTGATTACCAGATGCCCGGAATGGATGGAATTGAATTTTTAAAGGCGGTCAGAAGAGATAACAAAACGATCCCCTTCATAATTTTTACCGGAAGGGGTCGTGAAGAGATCGTCATTGAGGCTTTGAAAGAAGGAGCTGATTTATACCTCCAAAAGGGAGGAGAACCCCATTCTCAGTTTGCAGAACTTAAAAATAATATTGAACAGATTGTGCGGCAACGAAAAGCAGAAGCGGATCTTATTTACAGTGAGACATTATATCATACTCTCTTTGAGGCAGCACAGGATGCCATATTTCTCATGGATGGCAACCGGATCATCGAATGTAATCACCGCACTGAAGAACTGTTGTCCGCGGATATGAAGGATATCATTGGGAAGAGCCCGGTTGATTTCTCTCCGGAATATCAGGATGACAATACATTATCCATCGATAAGGCAGGTATTCTGATACAGGAAGCTCTTGATGGTAATCCCCGGTTTTTTGAATGGAAACTTAAAAAAACAGACGGAACGTTTATTCCAGTAGAAGTGAGTCTAAACAGAATCGAAGTAAAGGGAAATTATCTTCTTTTGTCGATCATTCGTGATATCTCCGAGCATAAACGAATTCTGAATGAATTAGAAAGAAAAACAGAGGATTTGGGGGCATCATATGAGGAGATACTGGCAACAGAGGAGGAATTGCGTCATCAATACATTGCTATCTCCCAGAGTGAGAAGGCACTTCGCCAAAGTGAGGAAAAACTTCGTTCTACGCTCGCTTCGATGGATGATCTGGTCCTGACTCTGGATACACATGGTGTATTTCTTGATGCCTATAATGAAAATACCGGGCAATATTTTATTCCTCCCGAACAGTTTATCGGGCATCATTATCGTGAGATACTCCCGCCTGATCTGTCTGATCTTTTAGGATCTGCGATGAATGCGGTGATTGTAAGCGGTCGAACCGAACAAATATACTATGACATGCATGTGTCAGGAGAGAATCGGTCATATAGTGCCAAAATGTCAATTCGTCTGGATGAAGATGATACCATATCCGGCTTTACTATTGTTGCACGGGACATCACTGATGAAAAGAGAGCACAGAGAGAACTTATCGAGAGTAAATCCAGACTTTCGGCGGTTATTCAGGGCAATCCTATTCCTCAGTTTGTAATTGATAAAAACCATATTGTGACTCACTGGAATGAGGCTCTTGCTGAGTATAGTGGTATTCCCTCATCCAGGGTTATCGGAACCAAAAATCATTGGATGGCATTTTATCTCAACGAAAGGCCATGCCTTGCAGATCTTCTTGTGGATGGTCAGGAGGATAAAATAGCACAATGGTATAAGGGGACATATTCCCGGTCTGGCCTGGTGAAAGATGCCTATGAGGCGGTTGATTATTTTCCCCGGATGGGAGAGTCAGGAAAATGGCTCTATTTTACTGCTGCCCTCATCAGAAATGAGGATGGAGAGATCATTGGTGCAGTAGAAACCCTTGAGGATATCACAGAGCAGAAAGAAGCCTACCGGAAACTGGAACAGGAGGGTCTCATATTGAACGCAGTTATTCACGAATCTCCGGTTCCGGCATTCGTGATTGATAAAGATCATAAACTTATGTTCTGGAACCTGGCACTTTCCAAGCATAGTGGCATCTCTTCTTCAGAGATCGTTGGATCCACGCAGCAATGGCGGGCTTTTTATAAGGAAGAGAGGCCTTGTCTTGCAGACCTGCTGGTTGATAATGTTCCTGATCAGATTGAAAAGTGGTATGCCGGTAAATACTCCCCATCAAAATTAATACCAGGTGCATATGAGGCGGTTGATTTCTTCCCGTCTCTTGGTACGCATGGAAAATGGCTCTATTTTACTGCAGCTCCAATAAGAAATGAAGATGGTGGGATCATCGGTGCAGTTGAGATACTGGAGGATATTTCAGATCAGAAGAAAGCCCAGGAAGAGTTGCACTCAGTCATGCAATACCTTGAAAGTGTCATTCAGAATGCCCTGGTATGGATCATGGTTCTGGACAAGGATACAAATATTGTCATCTGGAATAAGGCTGCTGAAGAGATAAGCGGTTATACAGCCGATGAGGTGGTCGGAAAAAAGTGGATATGGAAATCCCTATACCCCGATGCTTTATACCGGAAAGAGATAACCAGTGAAATTGTTCATATCATTTCTGAAGATAGTTATTTTTCAAATTTGAAGACACAGATACATGCAAAGAATGGAAGTATGCATACTATCACCTGGAATACCCGGGCATTACGGAACGAAAAAGAGGAGATAACCGGGTATGTGGCCGTGGGTATAGAGAACCTATGTAGTGCAGAGATACGCTGAAAATCTTACATTCCTTTCATTGGTAAAAATATGCTCTTCCTTTCAAAACAGGATATAGAACTCTGGACTCACCTGGTCCATGAAATTGTTCAAGCCGGAAAAAAACCGGAAGAATATCGAGCAGTTTTCTCATTCGATTCCGGAATTCGATCATCCGATTCGCTTCATGGATATAGGATGTGGAGATGGTGCACTTACCTGCCGTCTCCTGGCTCACCTCATGGAATCTGAGAAAGTCCCGGAAATTGGTGAGGTCCTGCTCATTGATCCATCTCCGGCGATGATCTCCATGGCAACAGAAAAGGTGAGGGGTGCTTTTCCTGATGTGATTATTTCAACGGATAATGCCCGGATTCAGGATTGTTCGTTATCGTTTGACAGGCATTACGATATTGCGATGAGTTCTCTTGCATATCATCATATGCCGGTTGAGGATAAACGAATTCATCTCTCAAGGTTAAAGCCATGGATTAGCCACTTTCTTCTGTTTGAACTGGATGCGAATAATGATACACCGGAGATGTATTCCCCGGAACTTGCGGTTTCTGTGTATCAGTCATATGGGAGGATCATGGATTTTGTTTTTGCTCATGATGCCCCGGTTGAGGTTGTCACTGACTGTATCGATTCGTTCCTCATGACTGAGGTTGTATCAATTTTATCTGAACCGAGAGGGATCAGAACCGATTATCATATGCTTCGAAAAGAGTGGTTAGATCTGTTCAGTCAGGTTCTTGAACCGGAATTCTCTCTTCGCTCTGATTCGACCTGTTATGGAGATGAGTATGTCGGGTTATTCACCATGCATTATGGAAGGGATGGATAATGGTCTGTCGATTATTCGTTTTCTGTGCCTGTTTCATGAAAGGGCATGTGCAATCGTAACTTCGTCATCCGGAGGAAGGCATGAATAAAAAAGTAGTATATCTGACTGGTCTGGGATTTATCATCATTGCTATGATCATTGCTGGAATCCTTCTTGCTACCTCGACTCGTCATGACCCGGTACCAGATGAACATGATATCCGTACCATTTCTGTGTCAGTATCTACTCCTCTTACCATGGCAGAGAATGGCGATGTGCTAACCCTGTCATATGGTCTGGAAACTTCACGGTTTGTGGAAGATGAATTAACTTTGACGCAAGTTGAAGTTCTTGATAAGGATACTGGAGAAGTAATTCATGTTTTAGAAAAAGAAGATCTTCAAAGATCTTTTTCTGTTGGTGATGATACGGACAATCCAATCATCACTCTTAAGTACCAGATCAGTTCAGAATTACTTCCCGCTATGATAACACACCGGTTATTTTTCATATCAGATGGCAGGGCGATTCTGCCTTTTTCTGTCACGGGCGGAGAGGTACAGGTTTAAAGGTCTAGAATTTTTATGGCTCATCTGTCGGCACTATCTGGAAAAAAACTGCCATCGAATTTTTTCCTGTCTGAAATGCCGTGATCTCAAATGGTGCACCCTTCATATTCTGCCCATCATCATACACCTGTGTTTTCCTGATCCTTTCTCCTGTCCGGGCCACCTGCCGGTACAGGTCTGGAATATCTGTTTTCACCAATCCGGGAAATGCTTCTTCTATTGTTCTACCGATCAGTCGTTTATTATCAATACCCAGAATAGTATCTGCTGCCTTATTCGATCCGGTAACGATTAACCGGTTGTCTTCCAGCAGTGAATACCTATGAACACCAAAAGGAGCATTCTCAATTATCGCTTCAAGATGTTCTTCCTTTTCCCGGAGTTCCATCTCAATCTGCTTTCTGATAGAAATATCCTTGAATATTCCTTCAACGCCTGCGATATTTCCCTCATGATCATAATAATAATGACTTGAGACTTCTACTATAAAGGGAGTTCCATTCTTTTTCCTGACTGTTATCTCCTCATTTACGAGAGACCCGGTCTCCTGAATCTTCTTTAAAATAATTGACCGATCTTCCGGATGATGATAAAATGCATCCGCTATTGGCCGGTGTAAGACCTCATCAAGTGATTCATATCCGAACAGCCTGACAAAACTCGGGCTGGCAAGAATAAGATTCCCATTCGCATCACTCCGGTAGTACCCATCCTGGATATTCTCGATAACACTCCGATAAATCTCTTCATTCTTCTTTAATTTATCTTCGTTCTCCTTCTGCCCGGTGATATCACGAATAGATTCTATTGCACCGATTATCTCGCCTGAATCATCATAGAGGGGTGTTGCTATGCACCAGGCAATCATGGGTATTCCCTGATGTTTTGGATATGCGGTTTCGGCAGAGATTTTATTCCCGTCCCGATAAATATTGTCATATCTGCTTTCAACATCCGGCAGGCCGGCCAGGATATAATCGATGAGTATTGGAATCCGTTCTCCATAAAACGGAATGGCATACTCATAACTCCCCTTCCCGATCATATTCCTGGAAAGAAAACCGGTCATCTCTTCAATAGCCTTATTCCAGGTGAGAATAATTCCCTTATTATCAATCGCAAATGTCGGGTCTGGAAGAAAATTAATGATGTCTGATAATTTCCGCTCACTTTCAGCCAGAGCCCTTCTACTGTCAGAAAGTTCTTCGAAATTCGCTTTTAGCTCCTCTTCTGACGCGGCAAGTTCTTCATATGCGGCCTGAAGGTCTTCATGGTTCCTCTCCAGGTTCAGTTCTGCCCGGTACCGCCCGGCTCCCTGTCTGATCTTGAGAGCAAGTTCTGCAAATTGTGCCCGAACATCGCCTCCCTTCTGCAGGTAAAAATCAGCTCCGCTATTGATTGCCTCAATGACAATCTCCTCTCTGCCGCGGCCGGTAAAGAGAATAAACGGGCGTTTATCCGGGATGGAGCGAATTGTTTTGAGAAATTCTATTCCGTCTTTCTCCGGCATCTGGTAATCAGAGACGATAACATCAATTGGATGTTCACGGAGAATCTGAAATCCTTCATCCACGGTCTGGGACGTATAGACGATAAACTCCCTGGTTTTTTCTAGAAACAGTCTTGTAATGTCGAGGAGATCAGGTTCGTCATCAACGTACAAAACAGAGATCATATCAGGACCAGAATTACAGCTAAGTTGGTTTTCATATTTATCTAATTTTTGAGATATGCATTTCGAAGGAACTCCCAGTACCTTTTTATGTTCTCCCGTGTATTACCCACGTATGACAACTACTTTATATGTTTTTACAGGTACCGGGAATTCTCTTGCAGCAGCAGAGTCTCTTGCACAAAAACTGGGTAATACTGTCATCGAGTCGATTCCTATCCGGATGAAAAAGGCCGGACCGGTGATTCCTGATAACCAAAAGGTTGGTTTTGTCTTCCCTGTAAATTACAGTGGTGTTCCACTTATACTTGCTGAATTCATTCCACGGATTTCCCTTTCACATGTCCCCTATATATTTGCCGTTGCAACAGCGGGAGGTGTTGGAAGATATGCACTGATCCAACTTGATACCCTGCTGAAAGAAAATGGTTCTTCTCTTCAGGCAGGGTGGATGATCCGGATGGTTGATAATTATATCCCCTATGGTGGAGCTCCGGATGATAAAACTCAAAAAGAAATACTTGCCGATGCTGAGCACCAGCTTGCTGTTATCGCGAGCTCCATTCAGTCAGAAAAGAAAGAGATGCCAAAATTCCCCTTGATGAGTCAGATGCTGCACTACTTGCTCTATCCACGATTTATCAGGAGTCTTCCTGAAATTGACAATCGTTTTCATGTGGATGATACCTGTAATGGATGTGGGATATGTCGGAAGGTCTGTCCTGTTGAAAATGTCAGAATACTGGATGAACGACCGGTGTGGCAGCATCACTGTCTCTTTTGTCTGGCCTGCATCAATCTCTGCCCCAAAGAGGCGATTCAGCTGGAAGAGAAACACAGAAGGAAACGAAGGTATCATAATCCCTCTGTTCCTCTGAAAAAACTGGTTCAGATCCAAAGTGGTTTTGATAGTTCCTCTGATCAGTAACAAACCATTTTTTGGAGTGATCCCATTCTGGCAGAAAAAAGGGATGATGAGTGAAAAAATTGTATATGGCAAAAAGGAGGAGAAAATCAGGATACTCCGGTGATACTGCTCAATTTCCCCCTGAACTGGCTCATGTAAAGGGAGTAGTAAAACCCTTTCTTATCCATCAGTTCAGGATGAGTTCCCCGCTCGATGATCTCTCCCTGATTAATAACCAGAATACAATCTGCATGCCGGATGGTGGAGAGCCGGTGAGCAATAATAAACGATGTTCTTCCTTCCTGCAGATGTAAAAGACCATTCTGGATGAGTTTCTCTGTCCGTGTATCAACATTGCTGGTCGCTTCATCAAGGATAAGCATATGGGGATGGGCGACCATGGCACGGGCGATGGTAAGCATCTGTTTTTGTCCCTGAGAAAGATTCGCTCCTCCGTCTGTCAAAAATGTGTGAAAACCATCGGGTTGAGCCATGATAAATTCATATGCCCCGGCCTGTTCTGCCGCTTTGATGCACTCATCATCGGTAGCTCCTTCCCGTGCATACCGGAGGTTTTCCATAATTGTTCCGGAGAAGAGGAATGGTTCCTGCAGGACCTGGGCGATCTGACTCCGGAGGCTGTCCTGCCTCACGGTATCAATACCAACTCCATCAACCCTGATTGAACCGGATATGATGTCATAATACCTGGTCAGGATGTTGATAATAGTACTTTTCCCGGCACCAGTCGGACCGCATAGCCCGAAAACCTGACCGGGCAGGGCATGAAAACTGTTATTCCGTAAGACTGTTCTGCCAGGAACATAGGCAAAATCAACATTCTGAAAAACTACGTCTCCGGTAATCGGGGGCATTGGCTGTGCATCCGGTTTATCAGCAACAACCGGTTTCTCATCCAGAATTCTAAACACCCGTGATGCTCCTGCGATAGCATTCATGATAAGAGCATATTCTGAGAAGATCTGTGAGAGAGGTGAGGATATACTTGATGAGAGGCCCAAAAATGCAACCATTTCACCAAGTTTGATCTCCCCGTCAATGACCATTGCACCACCGACGACAAGGAGCAGGATCATCTGCAGATTTGCAATGATGGTGGTTGCAGGCATGGATGTAAGAGCAACAAATTCTGCTTTCCCTCCGATTCTTGCAACATGTTCTGACAATGATAAAAACCCAATGGTCGATGATTTCTCCTGACGGTATGCAATAGTCACCTTTTGTCCGGCAAGTCGTTCTTCTGCATAACCGTTTAATTCCCCAAGCTGATCCTGCATATGCTCAAATGCCGGTCCGGAGATCCTGGCGATGGCACCTGATATCCAGATAAGGCCAATAACCGCAAGGTAAACCAGAAGAGTCATGAATGGATCGATAAAGACCATAATTACGGTCAGGACGATGACGGTGGTAACCGACTGGAGGACCTGCTGAATGCCATTTGAGAAGAACTGATCTATCACATCGGTATCATTAGAGAGCCTGCTCATGAGTTCGCCGATCGGCTGCCGGTCAAAGAACCCAAGAGATAACGTCTGCATATGGGTGAAGAGATCATTTCTCAATTGATACAGAGCATCCTGTGAGATATCTGAAAGGAGACGCTGGGCGATATGACCACATATCCATACCGCTGCAGCATCGAGGACAAAGAATATGAGTATTTGCTGCAGTTCTTCGAGTGATCCATTCCCGGCGATTATATCGGTTGCAGCTCCCATGAGGGTTGGAAGGATACCCATGGCACATGCGAACCCAACCATGAGTATTATGGCACCAGCGAGTCTGAATTTGTATATCGTCAGATATGAGAGTAACCGCATTATGGTCACTTTCATCTCTCCAAGGTTCCCCTGCTTTATACCCGCTGGTACCACCTCTTTTGCGGTCATACGATCCCTCCTGAATGAAGTCCTGCTCCCAGTTGTGACTCATAAATCTCCTGGTATAGGGAATTTTCTGCCAGTAATTCTGCATGTGTCCCGGTTGCGATAATCCTGCCCTGATGCATCAGGACTATCCGGTCTGCGGTGATAACAGAAGATATCCGCTGGGCAACAATGAATTTCGTTGCATCCCTCATGTTGTGGGTAATTGCATCCTGGATCCTGGCCTCGGTAGCGACATCACAGGCACTGGTACTGTCATCAAGGATGAGTATCTTTGGCCTGACAGCAAGAGCACGGGCGATGGACAACCGTTGCCGTTGCCCGCCGGAGAAGTTTGCTCCTCTCCTGGCTACCTTACCGTCATACTCTTCCGGAATATTCATGACAAACCCGTGAGCATCGGCAGCCTCTGAAGCAATAAGCATCTCATCGTCAGTCATATCCGGACTTCCAAAGGTAACAGATTCCCTGATGGTTCCAGAAAACAGGACTGGTTCCTGCAGGCACATGGCGATAAGGCTTCGAAGAGTCTTTTGGGACATCTCACGGACATCAATGCCATCGATGGTGACTTTTCCTTTCGTTACATCATAAAATCGTGGTATAAGTGAGATGAGGGAGGTTTTTCCACACCCGGTCGCACCAAGAATTCCAATCGTTTCTCCAGGTTCAGCAATCAGATTGATGTCATGAAGTACCTCGCCTTCAGGTTCACCTCTCTCGTTCCGGTAGGCAAATGAGACATCATCAAACACAATCCGGCCTTTCATGTATGAGGGGTTTATGGGGACCGGGTGAAGTGGGTCACATATTTCAGGTGTCACGTCAAGGATTTCAAATATCCTGGTCAGGGATGAGTTTGCCTGGGTGATAAATGGCAGCACGATTGCGATTATCAGAAGTGGCATCATCAGGATCAGAATGTACTGGGCAGCTGAGGTTACGTTTCCAATCTGAAGTCCGGTTTTCGAGAGAGCTTCCACTCCTCCGAAGTAATAGACCGCTCCAAAACCCAGAAATGAAATGGCGATGACGGTTGGCATCAGATATGCCATGACATGTTGGGGACGGAGTGCGGTCATCCTGAGTTCTTCTGTTGCTTTCCGGTACTTGTCAATCTCGTACTCCTGCCGTACAAATGCTTTTACGACTCTGATTCCGGTCAAAGTCTCCCTGAGGGCTTTATTAACTCCGTCTATTTTTTCCTGTTTTTTGCTGAACTGTGGTTCAACGATGATGAAGTAGACAATAAGGCTGATGGTAAAGGCGATGAGAAGCAAAACCATGATCCACATCAGGCTCGGTGCAGTATAGTATAGGATTACAATAGTCCCGACCAGAAGAAGGGGTGCCTGCATCAGGTTCATAATTGTCTGCAAAACCGCAGTTTTTACATTCATAATGTCGGTGGTAAGCCTGACCAGGAGATCACTGGCCCTGAATCGGTCAATATTTCCAAAAGAGAGTGTCTGGATCTTCTCAAATGTCTGTTTTCGCAATATGTGGGTACAGTATTCAGATGCCCAGACGGCGATGGATGCATTCGCTATCTGACATACCCCTGCAATGAGAGCGGCAATTAGCATCAGGAAACCGATATCAAGGACATTTCCGAAATTTTTTTCGAGGATTCCATAGTCGATGAGTGCTGCACTGAGTGCAGGTATGGCAAGGGCGCCGGCAGCAAAAATAATATTCAGGCCGATTGAAAGAAGAAACCAGCGTCTATACCCATGAAACAACGTAAATAACCGTTTGTAATTTGACACCGCCATCTGGTCACCTGGTGAGAGGAGATATGTTTGATTTGTTTTTATTGGTAGTGAAAAAGATCCAGATTCTTCAAATCAGATGATGTGCGAATGGATGGTTGACAAAAATGCCCGGATTTAATCAGAGGTACCAATAATTTATGAGAATTTTCATTCCTTTTTGCATCCCTCACACAGATATATGCGACAAAGGTCAGGCCTTGTCTGATGGACCGTACACATGGCAAGGCTTTTATCATCAAATCGAAGGAATGGACAGGCAAGTGGTTGTTTATCAAGAATTGTGGTAGAGGAAAAAATTTCCTCTTTGTCCTGGTCAATGGTTACAACCTGCTGAACTCCGGTGATCAGGTACTGGATACGATATTCAAACGGTCCGCTCTGCTCCATGATACCAAAAACATCTCCCATGTAACTGCAGCAATGGCCACATCGGTTGCAGGTATCCGTTTTTGAATAAGATTCAGGCATGGTAATGAATGAGAGGAAATGTGTTATGGAACTGGTCATTATCCCCGGAATTTTCGATATATCCCCAATATCGTTTCCTATTGGCCGATCTGGGGAAACACCTCATACTACTGGGTATGGATAATGGTATATGATAGGGATGTATGTCAAGATGTCTGATTGCAACTCCGGGATAATATCCGGGATCATACCACATATGATACGATCTCCATATATGGAAACACATTAATAGGATCCATCTCACATATGATATCATGGTTACTCCGGAGGATCTGGAATGTCTGAAACGGATCGCCCTCATGGGCGGTCTGAACACTCCGGTTTTCCTCAAAACGATAAGCCTTGGTTCTGAACTTGGATTCAGTCCTCAGACGGCATCCCGAAGATTACGCTCGCTTGAGCAGCAGGGTTTCATCAGCCGGACTTTAGGAACTGACGGACAACAGGTGACCATAACACATGGCGGCGAAGATGCTCTCCGTCAGGAATACTGTGATTACTACCGTCTGTTTGGCCGGCAGGAAAAATCTCTGATGCTGAATGGAACCGTTCAGTCCGGTCTTGGAGAGGGGGCTTATTATATGAGCCTTCAACCCTACGCTGATCAGTTCCAGAGAATCCTTGGGTTTACCCCATTTCCCGGTACTTTGAATATCCGCCTTCTCCCTGGAGCAACCCTTCAGAGGAAGCGTCTTTCAAGTGCAGAGTGGAAGGTCGTGCAGGGATTTGAGTCAGAAGGACGGACATTTGGAGATGTCAGGTGTCTTCCCTGTTTTATCAGGGACGTTCCCTGTGGCATTATCATTCCCGGGCGGACCCATTATCCGGAAGAACTTATCGAAGTTGTCTCTCCTGAAGGCCTTCGAAAACGATTCTTTTTAAAAGATGGCGATGAAGTAACAATTGAGGTGACATTATGACAAAAGACGCATTTACTGCACTCAGGCAGGGTGAGATGGTCCTGCTGTATGACTTTGATGACCGTGAACGTGAGACCGATTTTGCCATGCGGTCTGATATGATAACTCCCCGCGACATCTGCCGGATGCGAAATGATGCCGGCGGACTTATCTGCACGGCAATACCCTTCCAGGCAGCTAAGAAACTAGGTCTTCCATTTGCCCGTGAAGTCCTCCGAAACTGTGCCATGGTTGAAAAACTGGGAGATATCCCCTATGATCCGTCCAATAATTCCTCGTTCTCACTCTGGGTCAACCATAGGGATACCTTCACCGGGATTACCGACCGGGACCGGACGAAAACTGTAAATGCACTTGCTGAAGTGGTTCAGGCGGTCATGAACGGAGAGCCTTCATCATTCAAGGAACATTTCAGAACTCCGGGTCATATGCCGGTTCTCATCGCGGCTGAACATCTCTTGTCCCAGCGTCATGGTCAGACCGAACTGTCGATTGCCATGGCAGAGATGTCTGGTATTATCCCAAGTATCACCATCTGCGAAATGCTTGATGATGATTCAGGATATGCTCTCTCTAAAGAAGATGCAATACGATATGCAAAACGTCATGACCTTGCGTTCATAGAGGGTTCAGAGGTTCTGGACCGGTGGGAAAAGGTGGCATATCCGAAACCACAATACCCCGGACCAGTAACAGCAGCAGTAAACCGTATTTAATCCTCTTCGTCACCTCTTTTCTTCCTTTGGTTGTGGTTTGTCAGGGGTAATCTCTTTTGAATCTTCTGTTCTGCAGGATATCTCCCGGTGAACAATACGCATCCCTGCAATAACTCCCAGGATAATATTCAGGTAAAACGTCACAAACCGCCAGAGCAGGACAAAAATTCCGAGCATTCCTGCCGGAACAATCAATGCATACAGAGAACTGGTGGAGAGTTCGGTAATACCTGATGATCCTGGAGTGGTCGGGATCATCATGATGATGGCAATGAGAATCTGAAAGAAAAAGGAGAGGATAATATATGGGCCCAATCCGAGACCCATCAGAATAACAGATGCAACCATAAATTCTGTCACCCAGAAAAATGCTGTTGCAATTCCTCCGATAAGAACACCCCATCGTGCCGGTCCTGCAAACCGTGAAAAGCACGTAAAAAAGTTATCAATCTCTGTATCTGCACAGGCACCGATCTTTGACGATGAAAGCCGTGTATGCGATAATTTTTCAGTAATCCACGATACAAGACGGAGAATAAGACATTTCATGACAACCGGGTACCGCATGGCAAGGAAGGGAATGAAAAGGAAGCTGAGTAGAAAGACCCAGGCGACGATGATGAGGATGATAAGACTTGTGCTGAATGTACTCCATATCTCCCGTGTCATGAACATGATGATAACTCCCATGCCAGTCAGAACGATACCGTCCAGTACCCGCTCCATTATGACGACAGCAGTCGCATCTCCTACCTTTACTCCGGTTCGATAGAGTTCATGGACCCTGACCGGCTCTCCTCCAGCCTGACCGGGGGTTATTGTTCCGGCCAGCAATCCTGCAAGAACCATATTCAGCGAGTAGAAAAACCCTACATGATACCCGAGAGATCGGGACATGAGGACTATCCGAAGCCCCCAGAGCGCCAGGGCCAGGATACGAAAACCGATGGCCAGAATAAGGAAGATTAGGTTAAATGAGAGAATATATTGAATAGTCTCTTCGGTGAACGTTGCTCCAAATACAATGAAAATGACCGATAAACTGAATATAAGTGATATTGCAAACAATCCACGGGATGAAATCTTCACATCATTCTCCTTCCGGACAACATCCGGATGTGTCATGA
>Ga0208825_1000499_pt1 | contig 37760 bp, 28 predicted proteins | sample AD_UKC113_MetaG_FD_184450 | JGI IMG/M metagenome (GOLD analysis project Ga0208825, IMG submission 184450) | Active sludge microbial communities of municipal wastewater-treating anaerobic digesters from Hong Kong - AD_UKC113_MetaG (SPAdes)... | ecosystem: Engineered > Bioreactor > Anaerobic >... | reverse complement strand
ATTTGAAGCACAGAAAGAAAGAATCTCATCACGTTTCATAAAGCCAAAAGGGAATCATTTTATATCCAATTTTTCCTCGGAACGAGGAAAAATTGCGTAGCCTTGTTAAGCCTACCTGAATAGTTACAACGTTTTTTGAAAAATATCTCGTGACATCTCAGGTCTGGCTTACGCCAGGATTGTATAGAGATGAAGACCAAATACGTCAGAAAATATTATTCTATGCATTTTTGGGACCTATTCTACATGAATGTAAATGAAATAAATACTTATAAACTTCAAAAAGAGATTGTGATTAAAGTCCAGCCTTTTTAATGAATTATAATTAGATTTTTGAAAATACATATTTTTGATAGATAGATATATATAATGGAACTAAATTCTAATGCTTGGAACACAACAGTATTAGAAATTTCATAGAAAAGAAGGAGTAGAAAATTATACAGATTGTACACCTTTCAGATATTCACTATTCGGAAGCGTACTTTGTCCCGGAAATTGCTGAATCCATGGTTCAGACCATCAATCAGCTGAACCCGGACATTGTGGTAATTACAGGCGACCTGACAGAAAACGGGTTTTCAGCCGAATATGATGGAGTAAAGAGGTTTATTGAGAGGATCGAATGCAAAGAAAAGGTCCTTGTCCCGGGAAACCACGACTCCAAAAACGCAGGATATCTTCACTTTGAAGATCTTTTCGAAAACAGGTTCTCTACCCTGAACCTTGGAAACATGACTATTGTAGGAGCTGATTCCTCACAGCCTGACCTTGATGACGGGCATCTCGGAAGGGAAAATTACGGCTGGATCAAAGAAGCCTTTTCAGGGGAAAATTTCAAGGTATTCGCCCTGCACCACCACCTTGTCCCGATTCCACTTGCTGGAAGGGAAAATACCGTCCTTGTCGATGCGGGAGATGTCCTTGAACTCCTGAACAGATGCCGGGTAAACCTTGTGCTTTGCGGGCACTGCCATATTCCCCATGTCTGGAACCTGAACAACATGCTTGTTGTAAATGCAGGCACTTTCTGCTCTTCCAAAACAAGAGGCAAAACCACGCAGTGCTTTAATCTGATCCAGGCAGAAAACAGCCATGAAACCGGAAAAAGTGAAGAAGAAAACACTGAAAACGGCGGCTGGAAAGTCCGCGTGTCAAGAGTTTTTCCTCACGGAAACATTGAACTGGTTACAGAAACAGTGATGTAAGATTTTTGAGGCGTCTCGCCTCTTAATTTTCTTTTTTCCGTTTACAAACAAACTAAGAACAAAAATTGAAATACAAAGGATCAAGGTGAACTTCAGTGCAAAATTAGAAGTTTCACATGCTTCCTGTTTATGTACTGGCGGCAGGTTGTGAAATTCACAGGTTTTACCAGAAAATCATTCATCAGTATAAAGATAAATCTGTTTATCTGCATAATCACAAAGGAGAAAGAGTCGATCCGAATTTACTGAACTTTCACTTATTATTTCCTGCCGGACACAGCGTATGGTCAGTAAACCAGAAACATCTCTTACACCCAGCACAGGTGTTTACAGGCTCGCTTTTAATCACATGGTTGGCAAACTCAGGATCAGCTAACATTCCCCTGCCAATGGCAGCAAGATCCACATAATCATTTTCAATTAAGAACCGCACCTGTTCTTCCGTGCGGATTTCATTGACCGCGATAACGGGAATATTTACCTCTCTTTTGATCCTGCACCCGCTATAGGTTACTGGACTGCATATGAAACCTTCCGGGACCGGGTTTGTCGGAGGCTGCATTCCAAATGAAATGTGCAGCAGATCAACGCCGGCTTTTTCAAAAGCTCTGGCTGCTTCAATGCCTTCCCTGCTTTCCGGAAGATATTCCCCCATACGCACACCGACAATGAAATTTTTATGAGTATTGTTCCGGATCTCCGGCAGCATTTTTGTTAGAATTCTTGCCCTGTTTAGAGCATCGCCGCCGTACCCGTCTGTCCGGCGGTTGAAAGAAGCATCAAGAAACTTGCATAAGGTGAACCCATGTGCGAAATGAAATTCAACGCCATCAAAACCTATTTCACATGCACGGACGGCTGCCTGCTTCATATTCATCTGCATCGAATGAATTTCTTCAGCTGACAGCTCGTTAATATCCATATTGCCGCAGTGGAGCTGCATCATTATCGTCGCACCATATTCATGGCAGTTGTGAGCAATCTGTTTTAAAGCTGCAACATCATCTGCTGACCACATGCCTGTTGAATACAGGGCGCCGAATACGCTTGTAGCCTGAACAATAATAAGGCCAGCACCACCCTTCGCACGCTTTGTATAATGTTCGATGTGCTGCTTGCCATAATAAGACCCATTGTCTCCATGAAATGAAAAAGTAACCATAGGAGCCATTACAATTCGGTTTTTGATATGATTCCCGCGAATCACCAGTTTATCTGTTATCCTGGTCATTTTATTTCCTCCCCAATTTCCATTTCAGGGCTTCTGGTATACTCTTACTTATGTTTTCTGCTGGCTATTAGGTTATGGTATATGGTTAGCGGGGGATCTTTCCAGAGCCACCAGGCAGGATGGCGGAGGTGCTACTACAAATTATGAATCTTAAAAATATAATGCGGGGGTCAGGATAAATATTATCTCTGGCTTGCAGTCCGTCCAAAACTCTTGCCGCACGGAAAAGAAAAACTGAATATAAAATTCTCCGGTTTCTCAGAAATGTATGATCAGGTGGTCATTTGCTGTTGCCTGTATTTTTTATTTTCCGAATAATATTAATGAACTCACTGGTTTCCCTTTTTACATCATCGCTGCACACAACCGCAGAAATTGCAACAAAACTGTCAGCCCCGTTTTCAACAACGCTCCTGCAGTTTTCTTTATTTATTCCGCCGATAGCAACCACGGGAACTTTAATCACTTCCTTAACTTCTCTGATCATGGAAGGTCCAATACCTTTTCCCGCATCTTTTTTAGTAGAAGTATCAAATATGGAACCAAGACCTACATAGTCCGCGCCGCTTTTTTCTGCTTCGACCGCTTCATCAACGTTGTGAACTGTCAGGCCGATTATCTTATCTGCGCCAAGAAGTTTTCTTGCAGTTTCAATCGGCATGTCGTCCTGTCCTATGTGCACTCCATCCGCGTCAACTGCCAGAGCAACGTCGATTCTGTCATTCACAAGAAAAATTGCTCTGCCGCTGCAAATTCTCCTGATCTCGGACGCTTCATAGATCATCTCTTTAGTGCTCTTATTTTTCTCCCTGTATTGAATAATCTTGCAGCCGGCTTCAACTGATTCCTTTACATCGGATAGAGTTCCTTTCTTTGAAAGCCCGGAATCTGTCACAAGATAAAAATCGATCTCCGTTAAAAGAGAATTTTTCCGGGAGAGACCTTTCTGGTTGAAAATATTTTGATCACAGTTTTTTTGATTCATCCCATTTCAACTCATTCGATACGCATTTTTTAAAGTAAGTTAAGTAAACCGCCAGGGTCTTTTTCCAGACTTAGCTCTCTTCGACTTTCATCATATCCTTTACTTTTTCATCGGAAAGATTGAACACTTCATCATACAGGTTAACCTTGAAGCTTCCGGGACCTTTTGAATTTTCGGCTGCAAGCTCTCCCGCCACTCCAAAATAGCATAAGGCGTCTTTGGCGGCATCGCAGTAATCAGGATTGACCGAAGCAAAAGAACCGATAATTGACGCAGCCATGCATCCGGTTCCTACAATTGAACCCATCAGCCCGTGCCCGTTCTTTACAACAAATGTTCTCTTTCCATCGCTTATTATGTCTTCTCTTCCTGTCATTACAACGACGGAAGAGCTTGATTTTGCGAACTCTTTTGCAACTTTCTCGGGGTCGGCGCTGATAGAGGTTGCTTCAACACCTTTCGTTTCAGCGTTTTCGCCTGCAAGCCTCGCAATCTCAGAGTAATTTCCTTTGATTATATCAACGCGGACAGAACCAAGGATTTTTGCAGCCATCTCGTCCCTGAATTTCGTCGCCCCGACTCCGACTGCATCGAGCACTACAGGGATTTTCTTTTCATTTGCAGCTGCAGCAGAGAGAAGCATGGACTCTATGATTTCAGACGTCAGGGTTCCTATGTTCAGCACAAGTGCAGATGAGATCTTTGTCATATCAGCGCATTCTTCTGGAGCATGCGCCATTACAGGGAGCGCACCAAAAGCTCTTGTTATGTTTGCGCAGTCGTAAATAGTTACCCAGTTAGTGATGTGGTGTACCAGGGGCTTAGTTTCCCTTATTGTTTTTAATGGACTCTTCATCAATATTTCCTCGGTAGACGTTTTAAATTCTGCGTGGGTTAAAGTTATGAATTCTAAAAATACCTGGTATATGTTGATCAGTAATTATTTGTCTGAAAATTATTGTCTGGAAATTCATATGGGAAATGGTAAAGGTTCTTAGTTGTTAAACATTAGGGTATTCAATCTGACACTGAAGACCATAAATAAGCGTAAAAACTCATTTAAAAGGGCTCGCAGTTAAATTTATTTTTGAATTTTGACCCTCTCACTGCCTGTGTAAATATTCATTTTCTAAAGATTCGTTTTCTGGTTCTGGAAAAAACGATAATATTAAGCCTTATAGGCACTGCTATTATAAGCGGATCGCCCGGATTAATGGAAAGCCTGCCTGTTTACTCTGTCCCGGTTCCAGGGCTCATCAAGAATATTGACGGTAACATTTTCTATCCCGTTAATGCTCAGGACCTTTCTCTTTACCTGATTTTTAAAGTATTCGATCACTGGACAGGAGCTTGTTGTCAATACGAGATTTACATCTACATTTGCCCCGTCCACGATAACTTCCTTGACAAACCCCAGGTTAACTATATCCACTCCAATTGCAGGATCAATTACGTCTTTTAGCAGGGAATATATTTGCTCATCTTTGTTAAGCACGGTTTTTTGCGTGTTTATAAAGGATACCGGCACGGGTATGGTTGAGGTTTTTTCATGGGCCTGAAACCTTTCCTCCAGCCTGCTCAGCCGGTCAAGCATCTGGCTTACCACTATAAGCACGGGGTCAGGCAGCTTATTGTGATCCAGCTGACCTGAAGGTTCTGATAATTGTGCTTCGGCAATCCTGGCAGGAACTCCAACTACTGTAGCTTCGGGTGGGACTGACCTGACCACAACAGAACCTGCTCCAACTTTTGCCCCTCTTCCGATAGTAATCGGTCCGAGCACGACTGCACCAGAGCCGAGAACCACATCATTTTCAATGGTGGGGTGGCGCTTTTTTCTCTCTAGGGCCGTGCCTCCGAGCACGACTCCCATATATATGAGAACGTCATCCCCAACCTCGGCAGTTTCTCCGATTACAACGCCTGACCCGTGGTCAATAAAAACCCGCTTCCCGAGCTTTGCTCCTGGGTGGATTTCAATGCCTGTGAGCGCCCTTGAAATATGGGATGTCAAACGGGCAAGGAAAAAGAATTGTTTATTCCAGAGAGAGTGCGCTATCCTGTGCATCCATATAGCGTGCAGGCCTGGATAGCAGCACAGTACCTCAAGTGTGGACCTTGCTGCAGGGTCTTTTTTGAAAACTGTCCTTATATCTTCCCTGATTCCCATTGAAATCTTCCGGTATTAAATTTCGGATAATTAGCTAGCAACTAACTCTATAAGCAAATCAGTCAAACAGTTCAGTCAAATAAATCGGTGCTCAGATAACGTTCTCCCGTATCCGGAAGGATGACAACGATTGTCTTTCCCCTCATCTCTTCTCTGGATGCTACCTGCAGTGCCGCAAACGCAGCTGCACCTGATGATATTCCTGCAAGGATGCCTTCTTCCTTTGCCAGCCTTCTGGCTGTGGCAATGGCATCATCTCCGGTGACTTTGATAATTTCATCAATAAGGTCTAACTTAAGCACATCAGGAACGAAACCTGCTCCGATTCCCTGGATCCTGTGCGGGCCCGGTTTTCCGCCGCTGAGAACCGGAGACTCGGCAGGTTCGACAGCAAATGCCCTGAAAGCTGGATTCCTTTTTTTAAGGACACTGGCAATACCTGTTATTGTTCCTCCAGTTCCCACGCCTGCTACAATGGCATCCACTTTGCCATCCGTATCCTTCCATATTTCCTCAGCAGTTGTCCTTATGTGAACTGCAGGATTTGCAGGGTTCTGGAATTGCTGGGGTAGATAGTAAAGAGAAGGATCTTCTGAAGCCATCTGTTCTGCTTTGTTTACTGCCCCCTTCATCCCTTCAGAGCCCGGAGTAAGGATGAGTTCTGCACCCAGCGCCTTCAGCAGCTTTCTTCTTTCTGTTGTCATCGTCTCGGGCATAATCAGTATGAGCTTATATCCGCGGGCAGCGCATATACCTGCAAGTGCGATGCCGGTATTGCCGCTTGTGGGTTCAACAATAGTAGTACCAGGTTTGATTCTCCCGGCACGTTCGGCTTCTTCGATCATCGCCAGGCCGATCCTGTCCTTTACACTTCCCATAGGGTTAAAGGACTCAACTTTTACCAGTACATCCGCATGAAGATCTTTTGTTATGCGGTTCAGTCGGACAAGAGGTGTATTGCCCATTGTCCAGGTTATATCGGAATATATTCGCCCCGTACTTTTCACCTTTTATTGCAGTTTACTTCTTTCCAGATTCCCTTAACAGGAATTCCCAGGTAGTTTATCTCAAGTACTTTGGAAGAGGATTTGAACCCAGTATGTCAGCAATGCAACAGCAGAGGATCCATACTAAAATTCACAATTGTGAACTAAGCTTATCTTGGGCTATCCTGAATATATAGTTGTCGAGAAGCTTCTTTACTTAAAAGGCCTGGAATGGATCAGGAAAAGGTACAGAAACCGTTAAAAAGAGACTTTAGAGAACATCTGTATTCTGGTTCCATTCCGCTGCTGTATTACTCTTTCGGACCGCATGTGCTGTTGCAGTTACTCTCATTTCCTCTTGCACTCGTACAAATCTGACAGATCCTTGGAACGAAGTCTTCAACTTTATCCTCAATAAGGTCCTGAGCAAGTTTTTCAATCAATTCCTTTGTCTCGCCCTGAAACTCGATCCTGTATCCTCTTTTTCCCGAAATATACTGGGAAACTGCCGACGGAGCAATCCCCAGCAGCTTTGCGGAAGCCGCCTGTGACTGTCCTCTATTTACAAGTTCGATTGCAAGACTGGCCCTTATTGCGGGAACCAGATCCCACACAATCTTCTGACACGGAGTTTCCATAGTTACCATCACTTTTTGAGATTTTACAATTGAGAACGAATATAACTTATATACATATATATTTATTATCATTAGAAAGAATAATAATATGATTGTTACGCGAAGCAATAATTTTGAAGGAATTACTGGTTTTTGAGGTTCCACTGTTTTTACCATTGCATCATTTTGTGTATTTTCAGGGATAAAATTTAAATATTCACAATTGTTATGATTAATCACAATTGTGAAGGTGTAAGTGTGACAGTGGAAAACAGGACCATTTACATGGATAATTCTGCTACGACTCCTGCAAGAAAGGAAGTTGTTGAGGAGATGCTTCCCTACCTGACAGATAACTTCGGAAACCCTTCTTCCATTTATGACCCTGGAAAAGTTTCAAAGAGTGCAGTAGAAAATGCAAGAAAAAAGGTTGCCGATGCCTTAGGGGCTGAAGAGAATGAGATATATTTCACATCAGGAGGCACGGAGTCCGATAACTGGGCATTGAAGGGAATTGCCTTTGCAAACAGGAACAAAGGAAAGCACATAATCACAAGCTCTATCGAACACCACGCCGTCCTCCATGCCTGTTCATGGCTCGAAGGGCAGGGGTTTGAGGTGACTTACCTTCCTGTTGATAAATATGGAATGGTATCGCCTGACGATCTGAGAAATGCGTTAAGGGACGACACCATACTCATTTCCATAATGCTTGCAAATAATGAAGTCGGGACGATTCAGCCTGTTGAAGAATTAGGAAAAATCGCAAGGGAGAATAGGATCTATTTCCACACGGATGCAGTGCAGGCAATAGGGCACGTTCCTATAGACGTTAAAAATATGAATATCGACCTCCTGTCCCTCTCAGGTCATAAGTTCGGAGGACCAAAGGGCTGCGGGGCGCTTTACATAAGAAAAGGAACAAAAATCGAAGCCCTTCTGCACGGCGGGGCGCAGGAAAGAAAGCGCAGGGCAGGTACAGAGAATGTCCCGGCTATTGTGGGTCTCGGAAAAGCCATAGAACTTGCAGCAGGCGAGCTTGAAGAAGAGAATAAGATCCTTCTTGAAATGAGGGAACGACTGATTGAAGGGCTTCTGAAAATCCCTAAAACCCACCTCAACGGGCATCCTACAGAAAGGCTTGCAAACAATGTGAATATCACATTCGAATTCATAGAAGGGGAGTCTCTTCTGCTTCTCCTGAATACAAAAGGGATCTTTGCATCCACAGGAAGCGCCTGCAACTCCACATCGCTTGAACCGTCGCATGTGCTTACAGCCTGCGGAGTTCCGCATGAGATCGTTCACGGTTCCCTGAGGTTGAGCCTCGGGAAAATGAATACCCCGGAGGACGTGGAAAGGGTGCTTGAAATCCTGCCTGAGATTGTTCAGAAGCTCAGAAATATGTCGCCGTTGACTCCTCAGGAATACAGAAAGTTTTGAGCAAAAATACGGGTAAGTAAGTCGTGGATGAGTAAGTCGTTTTAGAAATCTGAATTTAGAAACCTGATCATAAAAATACAGTGCAGGAGGACAATTCATGGATTACAGCGTTAAAGTTATGGACCATTTTTCGAATCCCAGGAACATGGGAAGCATTGAGAACTGTGACGGTGTAGGAGAGGTTGGGAACGCAAAGTGTGGGGATATTATGAAAATATTCCTTAAAGTAGAAGAAGACAGGATTGTCGATGTGAAGTTCCAGACATTCGGGTGCGGGGCTGCTATTGCATCAAGCAGTATGGCAACCGAGCTTATTAAAGGAAAAACCCTGAAAGAAGCCTGGAAGCTTTCAAATAAAGCAGTTGCAGAGGCACTTGACGGGCTTCCTCCGATTAAAATGCACTGTTCAATGCTTGCAGAAGAGGCAATACATGAGGCAATTAATGATTATCTTAAGAAAAACGGACTTGAGCCGTGGAAGGAATGAGCTGCAGCATACTAAAAAATAATTAGTTTTGAAAAGAAACAGTTTAAAAACTATACTGAATTATTCTGAAACTAAAATCTTTTTGAGATGAAATATTTTTCAAAAGGAATTACTGAGGAAAAACGGAATCACTATGGAAAATCAGTTAATTGCAGAAAAAATTAAAAAACTCAAAGAAGAAAGAAACGCGATAATTCTCTCCCATTTTTACACACGCAGGGAAATGCAGGATGTTGCGGATTTTGTTGGGGATTCTCTCTCCCTCTGCAAGGCAGCAGTGAATTCAAAAGCCGATGTGATAATTTTTGCAGGCGTTCACTTCATGGCAGAATCCGCATCCATCCTTTCCCCTGAAAAGCTCGTCCTTTTGCCTGTCCCTGATGCAGGCTGCCCGATGGCAGATATGGTCACGGTAAAAGCTCTCAGGGAAGAAAAAGAAAAACACCCTGATGCAGCGGTTGTTTGCTATGTAAACAGTTCGGCTGCCGTAAAGGCAGAATCTGATATCTGCTGCACATCTGCAAATGCGGTAAATGTGGTAAATTCAATAAAAAACAGGGAAATTATTTTTGTTCCGGACAAAAACCTTGGTGCATTCGTGTCCCTTCATACAGACAAAAAAATTCACCTCTGGCCGGGATTCTGTCATGTTCATGATAACATCACTGAGAATGATATAAGAAATTTACAGGATCTTCACCCTGATGCGGCGTTTTTTGCACACCCTGAGTGCAGACCTGAAGTCCTTAACTTTGCAGAGCGGATTCTAAGCACCTCAGGAATAGTAAGAGAAGTTGGAAGTTCAGGTTCGACAGAATTCATAATCGGAACCGAAAGGGAGATTGTAAGAAGCCTGCAAAAGAAGTATCCGGATAAGAAATTCTATCCTGCTTCAGAGAAGACTTTTTGCTATAATATGAAAAAAATTACCCTTGAATCTATCCTGAACAGCCTGCAGAATATGGAATATGAAATCCATGTCCCGGAAAATGTGAGAGTGAAAGCCAGAAAAGCCCTGGACAGGATGCTTGAAATCAGAGGATCTTGAAGTATAAAATGGCAAGGTGGAAAGGCGAAGGCTTCAGGTTCTTTTTTCTAAATTTCCACGAATTTTTTTCACAAAAAATTTTCAGAAACCCTGAAAATTGTGTCTTTTTCATTATTAGGAATAATTATTTATATTTAAATTTATTATTATTAGTAATTGTCTTTATTGACTTTTAATCATTCTACAGGTAATTATTTATATTAAGATCACGATTGTGAAGATATCATCACAATCGTGAACGTACGCAAGAAGAGTATGAACATGTGCAAGAAGATTGTGAACAGATGCAAAAGAGAATACCTGTCAGAATGGCAGAGTGGTCATGCTTCCGGCTGCAACCCGGAATTATGTGAGTTCGATTCTCACTTCTGACTTGAAACCAGATCACAGAGGTAAGATAAAATGGGTAATAAAAAAGAGAATCAAAATGGAGAAAAGGTGTTAAAGAGAAGGGCTCTTGAAAATCCGGGCGTTTCTACCCTTGCAGTACACGCCGGAGCAAAGCCTGACCCTGTTACAGGAGCAAGATCTGTTCCGATTTATCAGACTGCCGCTTATGTATTTAACGACACGGAACATGCAGCTGACCTTTTCGGGCTCAGAAAAGAAGGCAATATTTATACGCGCCTTATGAACCCAACAACCGACGTTTTTGAGAAAAGGGTTGCTGCTCTTGAAGGAGGCATAGGTGCCCTTGCAACGGCTTCTGGAATGGCTGCCATCACAACAGCCCTGCTGACCTTTACAGAACCAGGGGACGAAATTGTTTCAGGAGATAAAATCTACGGGGGAACCTACGAGCTTTTCAATTACACGTTTCCAAAGCTTGGAAGGACCGTAAAGTTCGTGGGCTCAGGCAGCCCCGAAGAATTTGAAAAAGCTATCTCCGAAAAAACAAAAGCCCTGTATGTAGAATCAATCGGGAATCCCAAACTTGACGTTCCCGATTTTGAAAAACTTGCAGAGATCGCACATGCAGCAGGAATTCCCCTCGTTGTAGATAACACGGTAGCCCCTGTAATCCTGAGGCCTATTGAATATGGGGCAGATATCGTGGTTCACTCTGCAACGAAATACATAGGAGGCCACGGAACTTCGATAGGTGGAGTAATTGTCGACTCCGGAAACTTTGACTGGAGCCCCGAAAAATTCCCTGAAATCTGCAATCCAGACCCCGGATACCATGGGCTGAAATATAAGGAAGCCTTTGGAAAAGCTGCTTTTATTGCAAAAGCAAGGGTGCAGTTTATGAGGGATACCGGAGCCTGCATTTCCCCTTTTAATTCATTTCTGTTTACCCTGGGGCTTGAAACTCTCCCCCTCCGGATGAAAAAACACTGCGATAATGCCCTTTCAGTTGCAAGGTTCCTGCAGGCACACCCTAAAGTTGCCTGGGTATCCTATCCCGGTCTTGAGTCCCATCGGAGCCACGAGCTTGCAAAGAAATACCTTAAAGCCGGCTATGGGGCAATAATAGGGTTCGGGATCAAAGGTGGAACAGGGGAGGCAAAAAAGTTTATTGAAAGCCTCGAACTTTTTTCTCACCTTGCAAACATAGGGGATGCAAAAAGCCTCGTAATCCATCCCGCTTCAACAACCCATGAGCAGCTTTCTGATGAAGAAAGGAGAGCATGTGGAGTTACCGAGGACTTTATCAGGCTCTCCATAGGGATCGAGGACGAAAAAGACCTGATTTTCGATATCGAACAGGCACTTTCTGAGGTCTGAGCAGCATGTCACATTTTTCCGCTAATTCTTCCGTAAATTCTTCCGGGGAATCTACTAAAAACATTTTTCCGGGAAAAAAAGGCCAGAGCATCGGGATAGTCCGCTCAATGAACTATAAAATTCCTGGACCTTTCAAACTCGAAAGCGGAAAAATCCTTCATGGAGTCAGTATAGAGTACGAAGTCTACGGGAAAATGAATGCTGATAAAAACAATGTTATCCTCATCTGCCACGCTCTTACCGGAGATGCCCACGCTGCCGGATTCCACCAGGGTGACAGAAAACCCGGATGGTGGGATATTGTAATCGGCCCCAATAAGGCATTTGACACCGAGAAATACTGCGTAATCTGCTCAAACATTCTCGGAGGCTGCAAAGGCTCTACAGGTCCCTCTTCCATAGACCCTGAAACCGGAAAAGTTTACGGCATTTCTTTTCCTGTAATTACCATAGGAGACATGGTAAATGCCCAGAAAAAACTTGTTGACTACCTCGGAGTAAAGCAGCTTTTTGCAGTTGCAGGCGGCTCGATGGGGGGAATGCAGGTGCTCCAGTGGACTGTCAGCTACCCCGAGATGGTGAAAAAAGCAATTGCAATAGCAACAACTGCATCAACTACACCCCAGCAAATCGCATTCGGGGCAATCGGCAGAAAAGCCATTACTGACGACCCTAAATGGAACGGAGGGGACTATTATGGAAAAAAGATTCCTTCACAGGGCCTCGCACTTGCCCGCATGATAGGGCATATCACATACCTGAGCGACGCTTCAATGCAGAAGAAGTTCGGAAGGTTACAGAAGGAAGCGGATGCAGGAGATAAGGCAGGAACTGCGGTTACTGCAGGCTATACAGGCACAAATCTGTCAAAATCCTCTCCTGAGCTCTCCCAGGAGTTTGCTCCTAATTTTCAGGTTGAAAGCTACCTGAATTATCAGGGAGATAATTTTACAAAGCGCTTTGATGCCAATTCTTACCTCTATATTACAAAAGCTGTGGACTACTTTGACCTTTCAAAGAACGGATCCCTTATAGAAGGCTTTTCCGGAGTTACTGCGAAATTTCTCGTAATTTCCATATCCTCTGACTGGCTCTACCCTCCGTACCAGTCGCAGGAAATTGTATCCGCTCTTACTGCAAACGGAATCGATGCCAGGTATGAAGAAATCAGGTCACAGTACGGGCACGACGCTTTTCTGCTTGAAGAGGGGCAGCTTAACTACCTGATAAGGAGTTTCCTGTCCGAGATTCTTGTAAGCGATGTCATGAACCGTAACTTCTATACGGTTTCGAGCAACGAAACAATCGAGCACGCATCAAGGCTGATGGTAAAAGAATGTGTAAGCCACCTGCCTGTCATATCGGAAGATGGAAAACTTGAAGGCATAGTCACTTCCTGGGATATTACAAAAGCAGTAGCATGCAAGATCAATGAGCTGGACGAAATCATTACACGGGATGTAAAGTATGTCTACGAAGACGAAAGGATCGAACATGCGTCTTCAATTATGGAAAAATATTCGATTTCCGCACTTCCTGTGATAGATTGCGAAAAACGAATTCTGGGCATGGTTACAAGTGAAAGCATAAGTGCCCTTTTTGGAAAATATGGGTGATAAAGAACTTTTGATATGAGAAGGGTATACCTTCCTATTTCTCTTTACATTCCTCTCTGTTTCGCCCAGGCTCTTTTTTATGCCCTTTCTTTTTTAGCTAACGTATTCAAGACTATCACAAAAGTAGCTACGAATATTATACCGAGTACTGTCATATTTAGAGGGCTGTTTATAATGCTAACAAAAGGACTGGTAATCGAATAAACCTCATTGCTCAGCCCGTAGTAAGCCGATTCCAGAAGGAATGCCAGAACGGATATTAAACCAGCTATCAGAAAACTTCGAATTATAGTGTCAAGCTTCATTGTCTATCATCTTCTAGAAATGCGTCCTGAAATATAAATAAATTTATCTCGCACCGAATTGCGATTCGGGAGCCCGCTGTCCTTCCCGAGTTCCGCCTCGGGAGGGCGGTGTCCTTTCCGAGTTTCGCGTCGGAAGCACGAGGTCCTTTCCGAGTTTCGCGTCGGAAGCACGAGGTCCTTTCCGAGTTTCGCGTCGGAAGCACGAGGTCCTTTTCGGTCGCTCCGCTCCCTCAAGAGGACTAAAAAATGAGGAATAATAAATCTTCTGACACATCAGCATTATTATAGATACCGAGTCATTCTTGTTCCGCTCGACGAAGGAGAGCGGCTTTCCCGCGATTAAAAAGAAAAAAAGAGAGGCAATAAAAATTTGCTTTTGCATTTGATTTTTAATTAGTAATGTTTTAAGCTTCTTTCCCCCTTTTCTCTCTCCTTCAATTTCTTCCTGCTTTTTAGGCAGAGCCGCCAGGCAAGCTGGCGGAGGCGCTGATATTTATTGTGATATAAAAAGCTTTCAGGGGTAAAGGAAGTAATTTCTTATTCCTGAAAATAACAATGGAAAACTCTAAAAGTGTATTCTTCAAAGTTAAACTGATCTTTCATGAAAATCCACGTCCTCCAGCACTCTGCCCTTAACACCCTCGGCAGCATAGAAGAATACGCCATAACAAAAAATTACCCGCTTGAGTCAACCCGCTTTTACGAAATCAAAAACCCTCCAGCCCTCGATTCTTTTGACCTCCTTATCATTATGGGCGGCTCCATGGGAATTTACGATTATGAAGAAAACCCATGGCTGAAAGATGAAAAAGCCTTTATCAAACAGGCAATCGATGCGGGAAAATCGGTTCTTGGGATCTGCCTCGGAGCCCAGCTACTTGCCGATGTACTCAGCGCCCGCGTTTATGAAAACGGGCACAGGGAAATGGGCTGGTTTCCTGTAAAGGCGGCAGCGGGAAATAAAACCGAATTTATTAAAGGTCTGCCTGAAGAGATTACTGTTTTTCACTGGCATGCCCGGACCTTTGATATCCCGGCTGGAGCCACACATCTTTACCGGAGCGAAGGATGCAAAATCAGGGATTTGTTTACAGAGGCAGGGTTGTAGCTCTGCAGTTTCACCCAGAGGCTACGGATAAGAGGATTAAAATCATGATTGAGCGGTTCGGGCTTGAAATTGGAGATGAGCCTTTTATTCAGAAAAAAGAAGAGATGCTCGGGCGGGAAGAACATCTCGCCGGCACAAAAGAATTCATGTTTACGATGCTGGACAGGTTTGAAGAAATTATCCATTCTTAAGCATTCTGTTCCTGATCATTATAAAACATTATTAAAAGAGATCCTTAAAAGGATCTTTCATTCCTGAGATCAGCGTTGCAATATCCTTCAGCGCAAGGCTCTTCTTTAATCCTGTAGGGAGAGCGATGTACTTCGGGCTCCATACGGGGTTGAACTTTTCCTTAAAATCCCTCAGGCCTTTATAGTTATAAATATAGTCGCCGTTGGCAAAGATCAGAGACCCTACTTTGTGCCAGAGGGGTGCAAACTGCCTCTTCTCAAGGCCTGAAAGGGGAGCCATCCCAAGGGAGAAGCGCCCGTATCCGTTTTCTTTTCCCCAGATCATCAGTTTGATAAAAAGGTATTCCATAGTCCTGTCAGGAGCAGTCGAGCCGTAGCGCATAAGGTCTACACTGAGCTCTTCTTTATTCCCTCCTGCCCATATGTTTGCAAAGGCAACGATTTCCTCGTCATTTCTTACAAGTGCAAGAGGGAAGTTGCTCAGGTATTTTTCGTCAAAAAAGCCGACTGAGAATCTCATTTCTTTTCCGGTTTTTATTTCCAGCCATTCATCAGATACTTTTTTGAGCTCAGGCATGAGGGCGGTTACTTTTTCAGGAGGGACAATCTCAAACCTGTAACCTTTTTTTTCAACGTTTCGCACAGTATAGCGGAAGTCTTTACCCGCGCTGCCTTCCAGAGTAAATGATTCAAGGGGCACTTTTGCTTCTTCCCCTATTTTGACGAGCGTCAGGCCGAGGTCAAGGTAAATCGGGATATATTTTTCGCTTACTTCGTAAAACACAGCCCTTCCCTGATGAAGCTTGCTCATCTCATAGAAGTCCCAGATCAGTTCTTTGATCTGGTCTTTCTGCCCGACCGGGTCTCCCATTGCAATCCAGCTTTTTCCCGAGACTCCGTACATCAAAAATGCCTTTTTTTTGTCGTCAAAAAGCAGGTGTTTGTCGCCTGTAAACGCCAGGTTTCCCCATGTTTCCTGGCTTTCCTTTACAATCGATTTTGCAAGCTCAATCTCATCATTTCCCGGGAGGTGGATATCTTTGGAAAACGGGCTCAGCATTTTCATTACTCCAAGGACAAGCAGGATGAAGAAAATTCCTACGACAGCTCTTAAAAAGCTTGAAGCCTGGGAATTCACTCCGAACTGCCACCAGAGTTCGTTTGAATATTCCACATTCCGGTATGAAAAGAACCCTAGCCAGACGAAGCTTACGAGCACCAGAATTATTGCTATTATGTTTTCCCTGCTGAAAGACTGGTGCAAAAGAGAGGACTTTCTGTAAAAGTGTTTTCTTGAGGGAAGCAGGAGAATAAACATCGTAAAAAGCACTGCAGCTTCATGGTAATCAAAGTCTTTAAGGAGGGCAAAGATTCCTCCCAGTAAAAGGACTGTGAGGGAGAGTACATAAGCCCCATCAATCCTGTTCCATAGCCCGTTTGCCAGAAGAAGGAGCAGTACGCCTATTATGCTTCCAAAAAGCCTGGAAGCTTCAATGAGCGGGAGGGGCACGATGTAAGCGATTTCGTGCAGGTATCTGGGGTCAGAAGGCAAAGCTCCGGAAAAGAGGAGGGAAATGCCTCCGAAAAAGATCAGAATCGAAAAGACCTGAGGCGTTATTTCGGAAAGACTGGAATAGGTGACCTTTCCGGCTTTTTTCAGGAACTCTTTTTTCGCTTCAAATTCGTGGTATATAAGGGTAAGGAAACCAAGCAGGAACGGGACAAAATAGTAAATAAGCCTGAAGATTACAAGGGCACCTATAATGTCCACCGTGCCGAAATAAGGTTCCAGAAGAAACAGCATGACAGTTTCGAAAACCCCAAGCCCGCCAGGGACAGTGCTTATAAGCCCTATCAGCTGCGCCAGAGCAAAGAATACGAGCACATGCAGTAGAGTAAGCTGCGGGTTTGAGGGCAGGAGGAGGTATATGATACTTCCGGGAAGCAGATAGTCCGCTGAGGATAATGCGAGCTGCATTAAAGCAATTTTTGGCTCGGGGACCCTGATCTTATGCCCCTTTACCTTTAGTTCCCGTTTACTGAATGAGAAATAAAAATAAGCAGCGAGAAGCGACAGTAACAGAATTCCTATAATATTTAAGGGGACCGGAACATCAGGTATGTATTCTGACAGTTTCAATGGATAAAATGTGAAAAGCAAACCAGCAATAAAGCAAAACCCTATCCAGAAAGTGGACATGCAGAAAACTGTAATTTCCCAGATCTGAGCCAGGTTCAATCCATATCCGGAATATAACCTGTAGCGGAGAGATCCTCCTGTCAGAAAATTATATCCTGCAGTGTAGCTGATGGACGTGCTGATAAAAGAAGTCCTGGCAACCTGTTTGTATGGTAGGGTTTGATTGATATGGCGGGCTGCAAGATAGTCGTATCCTGTTAAAGCGGCATAGCTTAAAGAAGTCAGGATGATAGTGATCCCTATGTGGCTTAAGGAAATGCTGGTAATACTTTTCACAACATAGCTCATGCCCAGATGGTGAATCTGTTTATCCAGAGTCCATAAAGCCAGGGCAAATATGATTGCCGGTAAGAGATAACTGACAAGCCTCTTTACTTTAAGGGCTTTTTCCTGTATACTGCCGTTTTCTGTCATCAGGATCGAGTATCCTTTTTTGTATTATTGGATCAGATTAGTGCATTAATATTAAGAATTATTAATAATTATTAAGGATTCATCGGAGTTAAGAATCAGAATTCAGATCAAAAATTTATAATATGAAACCTACTAATTTAAAGTAAATATATTTTTTGTCAGTTTTCAAACGGCGATCAAAATAATTCAGATTTCAGGTTTCATTTTTGACCCGTACAACGTCATTCGCTATACCGGGTCTTTTTTAAATGATATTGAAAAACGTTTTCAGGGAATATTATCTTAAAGGATACCTTGCCTGTAAGGAATTTTTAATTAAGACTGAAAGAACCTGCAAGGGCAATAATGAAAACGAATATACCAGCTGTAAGAAAGATTATTTCTTTTATTGTAAGGGGTTTTTCTTGAAGTTCGGGGAATTTTTCTTTCCAGTAGACATTGAGGGAATTTAAAACAGGGATAAAGGACAGAAAAGAAAGATGAGCTAGCAGCCAGATCGGTTCTTTCCATATGGTAGTCGTATTTATCCATATCCAGAATATTATGAGAATTGCTGTTGGATATTTGATATTGTAACCTTCTTTTTTAAGCATGTCAGAAAACCTGTCAAATAAGGAAGACATGAAAAAGGGCATTAAGAACGTTCTCCAGAAAGGTGAAACATCAAGATTATCTTTCTCTTTAAAGAATTTCCAGCTTTTATAGTTCCAGTAAAACTCATAAAATCCCATTGATGCTATAGAAAAAAGTGCAAATTTCCAGACAGAAAGTACTCCGGAATAACTCTTTTCATTGTCAGCCATAATAATCCCTAACCTGATTTTTATTCAGGAAATAATGTACCCAATAAAATTATGAAAAAGGAAAATATTCCTGCCATTAATAGAATTATCTGCCCCGCTGTAAGGGGTTTATCTGGAAGATCGGGGAATTTTTTTTTCCAGTAGACATTGAGAGAATCTAAAACAGGGATAAACGCCAGGAAAGAGAAATAATAAGCTAAAAATATAGGACCTTCTGCATATGGGCAACATGTGTTCATAAATACCCATATAAATATTAACAACGGTGTTGGATAATTCGTCGGATGACCGTCTGCTTTAAGCATATCAGAAAACCTGTCAAATAAGGAAGACAGAAAAATAGGCATAAAAAACGTTCTCCAGAAAGGAGAGACATCAAGGTTATCTTTTTCCTTAAAAAATTTCCAGTTTTTGTAATTCCAGTACATCTGATAAAGCCCCATGGATGCTATAGAAAACAGCGCAAATTTCCATACCGGAATTACTCTGGAATACTCTGCTGTTGCTCTGGAATGATTTTGCTCATTTTCAGGCATAATAACCCTCATTTCATTTTCCTAGCCACGTTAAAATAGGTTCTGAGCCCTGAAGATATTAGCTCATGAAGAAAAATGGTTCTAGCTTATAAAAAGCATCGAAACTATAAAAAATTATCTAGTATGTCATAAAAATCATGATTTCAGCCACCTCATAAGATAAGCATGAAATATATTCGGAATGCAGATGAAACTCATTCTTATACAGGACTGTTCTTCGAAAAGAATGAGAAGAAAATATAAAACAAGACGACGTGCAGATTTGCTTCTTTAAAATCATAAATATCAAGGAATCCTAAGGAGAGAATCCTATCTCAAAAGAACCGGATCATATTTTGTATAAAAAATCGGACTTGAATATATAGAGAATTGACGGAACTTTTTAAATACATTATTAATTTGCCAGTTGCAATTAAAAAAGAAACTGCCTGAACTTAAAAATAAATTCAGGCACGTTTCAAGTCAGCCTGATTTGGAGAGCTGCCCCTATTTTCTTCATACTTTTGGTCTTTTATTTAGCATGAAAGTTCTCTCAAGTACTTTCATTTTTTTGGTATGTTATTCGAGAATATCATGTGCGTTTTTTAATTCAAACTTTTCATTTTTTATCGATTGTAATATATTTGCGTTTGATTTCCGTGTCTGTTCCGTTTACATTATTTACTTTTAAGCTGACGGTATATTTCCCGGCTTTACTGTAGGTATGAACTACGACATCTTCTGTCGAACTCGGCGTGCCATCTCCGAAGTCCCAGATCCTTTCTGTTGCGTTTTCCGATATATCTGTAAAACGCACAGCCTGGGGAGCATAACCATAAGTAATATTACTGTAGAACATGGCTACAGGAGGTAACGGCTTTTCTAAAACGGTTATTATGCCCAGTTTTGAATTCGTACCGTTCTCACTGGTTGCGGTCAGGTTAACAGTATAGTTCCCGGGAGCTGAGTAAGTATGAACCGGATTTGCTTCCGTAGAGTCTATGTATCCATCGTTTTCAAAGTCCCAGTTTCTTCCTGTGGAGCGTTCCGATAGATCGTTGAACTGCACAGAAAGGGGAACGTAACCCTCAGTAACATTGCTGCCGAACTTTGCGACAGGAAGCAAAACATGGTTTGTAAAAGCCTTGATGCATACGTTTGAATTTGGATAAGACGTGTTGACATTTGTCCAGGTCGACCCACTGCTACTTATAAAACTCTCTCCTGAATTTGCTCTGGCTTTACTGCTCCAGTTATCCTTTGGTTTTTCCAGGGCAATCGTGTACCTGTATGCAGGATTTGTAAGTTTCAGAACGACTGAGAATTTTTGACCTGTATTAAGCCTGACTTCAGAATCAAGAGGTATTGTGTGGTAGCCAGCAGTTAAGCATGTCCCATTTTTGGAAAGAACAGGACCTGCCTGATTTGTGGGGCCTGAACTCAGATTGGTGTAAATATAGATCTCATAATTACAATTCGAATCTGTTGTATAGAAACTTACAGCTTTGAGTACCTCCTCGGAATTTGCAGTGAAGAATTTAATAAAGTGATTTATATACATACACATAATATTTTTCGCAATTAGAAGGGTTTAGGAGAAAAATAATTCAGGCAGAGGTTCCGAAAAAGGCAGCTCACGAAGTTTCCCTTTCGGCATGTCTGAAGGTGATATACCCTGTACCTTCTTCATTCGCTGCCTTTACACTGCTTCTGGAAGCCGGTGTTGCATGTTTTGTATTGATCTCTGCCTTTCTGCTGCTCCCGAGGAATTTAAACTCTTTCGAAAGCATGACCATCACAACTGCTGTCATAAGATATTCCGTAGCCGGTGATGCTGCCCAGACTCCGTTAAGGTCAAAAAACTGAGGGAGAATGAACAGCAGAGGGAAGAGGAAGATAAATATCTTTCCAAGATGGATGAAAAGTGCTGCTTTAACTCGATTTATTGACTGATAGTAGACGGCAGTAAGCAGCACTGTCCCTTCAACAAGCAGAGAGAGCATGAATATATCCATTCCCTGCAATGTGACATCGAGAAGTTCGGAGTCGCTCTGGCTGAAGATCTGAACAAGGCTCTCAGGGAAGAGGTATATCAATGCAAATCCCAGAGCTCCTATCAGGGTGCATGAAAGCATTGTCAGTTTCAGGGTCTTTAAAACCCTTTTATAATTGCCGGCTCCGTAATTGAAACCTATAATTGGCTGCACTCCCAGGGCTATCCCTTCAAAGAGCATGGTGAATATCGAAAATAAATACCCTATAACTCCATATGCTGAGACTGCAATCTCAGAGCCGTATTTAAGCAGCATGTAGTTTTGCGCAAAGAGTACAAGAGCAAACGATATCTGCATAACAAACGCCGGGACACCTGATTTCAGGATCTGAAGTGTGGTCGCGGTTTTGACTTTCATGTCTTTAAGCCGGAGCCTGAGCTTTGCCTTGCTGCCGAAAAGGTGATGGGTAAGAAGTGCTGCCGGCAGAGCAAAGGAAAGAATTGTTGCGGTGGCTGCCCCCTGCATGCCCAATTTCAGGTACATGATAAAAAGGAAGTCCAGCACAACATTTGCAAGCACTCCCGCGATCATTATTTTCATGCAGAGTTTTGGCTTTCCGTCATTCCTTACCAGCGGTTCGAGGGCGATCGCAAGGATCATAAAAACCGAGCCTGCGAAGATTACATAGAGGTATTCCTGAGCAAGGGAGAGAGCAGGTCCATTTGTCCCGAGCAGATTGATAGAGGTTTTGCAAAAAACCAGCCCTCCGATAGTGAAAATGGCTCCTGCAAGGAGGCATAACGGAAAAGCATTGTTCATTATTTCCAGGGCTTCTCCGGTCTTACCTTCTCCAAGTTTCAGGGCTATGAGGCTGGACGAGCCGATTCCTATAATTATGCCTGCTCCAATTATAGCCAGATAGGGAGGATAAGCAAGGGTAATACCTGCAAGTCCGGGGCTTCCAATCGCATTTCCAATAAAGAAGCCGTCGATAATCCCCTGGATTCCAGCAATGAGTACTCCTATAACTGCCGGGAGCGCAAATTTCCAGAACAGTTTTAATATATTCCCGGACTTCATTTCTTCATCGCTGATCATACTCTGACCTCCACAGGCTGCAAAGAAAGTGCTTTGGAAACATGCAGCCGGATCTTCAGTCCTTTCTGACAGGGAAAAACCCGGGGTTTTCTCATCAGGGACCTGTTCAAAGCGGGATAGTTGAGATTATACTTTTTCTGAAGTTTATGTTCTTTTAAAAAATTGAGACAATGTCGATCAACTTTTTTAAATGGTTGATTAGTTAACATTTTTCCGTTCCGGACGAAGCTTCGGAAAATCTGCAAATGAGATGCATGCTACTTTTTGCAGAATTCTTTTTCTGCCTGTACTGAAACGGCAAGTATTCTTCAAGTTTTTACCAAGCTTCATCATTATTTATCCGGCAAAACCGGATTCAATCGATATAGGGAATCCTCAACAGTCAGTTTTAAATAAAAATCCTGAAGAGGAATTCAAAGTAGAAGTCTCTGATAAAAGTTCTGAGCAGAGATAATGTAAACTTTCAATGAGATAAATTAACTAATGTTTAGATTTTTAGACTGAATAGCTAAAGATTAGCAGTTAGCTGCATATATTTAAACACTAATTACTATTTATGCTATATTTATACATTTACATTCTCTTCTGTTTTATCAGGTTACTTTTCATGAGGCAAAAAACACGTTCAACTGCCTTTATTGAAGAGCTTTTTTCCTAAATATGGAAAGTTTCTGTAAGCTGACCTACAAGCCTGTTCTCAAAAAGTATATAAACTACTCTCAGGTTGAAATTGAGAGGTCAGTTTTTACATCTTAATTTGAAATATTCCGCCCGATAGCACCGGTTTTGTATTTTTCGAATTACATGTACCTGCAATAAGGTCTCTTTACGGGATCTCTTCAGGAACTGTTTCAAACTGGTATCTCTGAGTTTAATTTAAGTCAGGTTTCAATTCTCATAAATATATATAAATATACTCTTATAAATAGAAAATATTCTCTTAAAGTTCAGACATCAGTCTGTGAAGCTAAAACAGCACTGTGTTATAAATTCTCATTTAGAAACGCAAGAAACATTCTGGAAAAAAATTAAAAAAAGCCGAAACCTCAGAAAAATGAACATTATACTTTAAGATTGTTTTTTACCAGAACAGATAAGGCTTAATTGCCTGTTATTATCGAATATCTGTCCCGGGTTTCTGATTTCTGCAGGTCAGGGGTTTGTCTGCTCACTTCTGGATTTTTTATCCTCCATCCTGTGCAGCATACTCAAAACTGTTTCACGGCTTATGTTTCCTTTCTTCATAACATAAGAAACGTTTTTCCTTAGCAGCTCTTTCTCCTCAAAGCTCAACTCCTTAGCAGTACACACGATAACAGGGATATCTACTGTGTCTGGATTTTCCTTAAGAACCTTAATAACCTCAAAACCTGTAAACTGCGGCATCATCAGGTCAAGAATAATCGCATCCGGATGGCGACTCATAATCTTCTCGACTGCTTCTTTTCCCCCATACGCACCGACCGGTTCATATCCTTCCTGCTTGATGATGGAACTGAAAAGTTCGACTACAGTAGGCTCATCATCTACAATCAAAACCTGAGGGAAGGATTTTGAGGCTATTTTCCCTTTTACTTTTTGCAGGCTGGAGAGGAGGCGTTCCTTTTCCACAGGTTTGATCAGATGGTCAAATGCACCCCACAAAATGCTGCAGTTCCTTTCATCGTTCATGGAGATAACAAGGATAGGAATATCGGACGTTGCAGAATCATGTTTGAGATTTTTAAGGATATCCCAGCCGCTCAAGCCTGGAAGCATAATATCAAGAGTAATTACCGAAGGTTTCAGTTCACGGGCAAGCAAAAGAGCCTCCCTTCCGCTTGAAACCGCAGCAACCCTGTATCCTGCCTCAGAAAGTGTAATTGTAAGTAGTTCCCTTGACATTTCGTCGTCTTCAACGACCATCACAAGGTTCTTTTCTCCCGAATCTCCGGAAGGCTCTATAATTTCCGGCATTATTTCCAGAATTGCGGTTTCATTATTTATTTCCGGTTTTAAGTTTTCGTCTCTATCTGTTTTTTCGGAAACTGGCTGGACCATTTTCTCGGGAGCAGCTGAATCATTCATGCATATTTCGGGAATTTTTGCACATTTCAAAGGCAGTTCGAATGAAAATGTCGATCCTTTTCCAGTTTCGCTTTCGACCCACACTTTGCCTCCGTGAAGATTTACGAATTTCTTCACCAGAGCCAGTCCCAGCCCTGTGCCTTCATACTGGCGGTTGATACTTGCATCTACCTGCCTGAAGGGCTGGAAAAGGAGTTTCTGGTTTTCCTCTGAGATACCTATCCCGGTATCCGAGACACTGACCCTTATGGAATCTCCTGCTTTTGCTGCTGAAACTATTACTGATCCCCGGCTCGGGGTAAATTTTATGGCGTTACTTACAAGGTTGTAAATGACCTGCTTAAAACGTACCCTGTCAGCGTAGACTGAGATTTCAGGGTCAACGTTGTATTCCATAGAGATATCCTTCTTCAGAGCAAGAGCCGAGGTTACAGCCTTGGTATCATTAAATACCTCGGATACCGAGAACATCTCCAGCTCCAGTTCCATCTTGCCTGCTTCAATCTTGGAAAGGTCAAGAATATTATTTATTAGAGTCAGGAGATGCTTTCCACTGTTAGCTATGTTGTTGAGGAACTTTTTGTTCTGCTCACTGAATTCTCCGCTCATTCCGCCGAGCATTACGTCCGAAAATCCTATAATCGCAGTAAGTGGAGTCCGCAGTTCATGGCTCATATTCGTCAGGAATTCGCTTTTGGCACGGTTTGCACTCTCAGCAGCCAGCTTTGCCTGAAGCAGTTCTTCCTCTGTCCTTTTGCGTTCCGACAGGTCTATGAAACTTTCTATAAGGTATTCTTTTTCTCCAATTTTTACGGGAACCACACTTTTAAGTACTGGCAAATATTCCCCATTTCCATTGAGAAGCATTCTTTCCGACTTATCAATGGTCTGCTTGAAATCAGTTATAGGACAATTTTCTTTCTCGGCAGGGCAGATAAACCTGTGACAGACATTTCCTATGAGTTCGTCCCTTGAAAGCCCTATCGCCTCTTCGGCTGCAGGATTCACCTCCACTATTTCGTGATTGGAGGCATCGACCAGCAGGATTCCGCAGAGGGCATTGTCTATTATTTTCTTTAGCCTCTCCTGGCTTTCACGCTCCAGTTTTTCAGCTTTTTTGCGTGATGTTATATCCCTGACAACGCACTGGATTTCTTTGTCTTCAAGGCTCAGGAAGGAAGAGTTGACCTCCACATCAATAATCTCTCCATTCAGTTTCTTAAATTTCATTTCAAAGCAAGCAGCCCCGTTTTCGAAAGTAGTTTTCAGGGCTTCCCTGACTATCGGAAGATTTTTTTCAGACACAAGCGACTCAATTGAAATATTGTCAAGTTCCCCTTCCCCCAGTCCAAAGGCTTCACGGCCTTTTTTATTGAGATCCAGGACTTTTTCTCCATTGAAAATTATGATCGCATCATTTGAGTGCTCAAAAAGAGCTCTGTACCTTTTATCTTTCTCTCTGAGACTCTCTTCTGCCTTCTCCTGGAGCACCAGCGCATTTTCAAGTTCTATCCAGCGTCTCAGGGAGAAAATCCCAAGAGCAAAGGTGAGATATACCGAGAGAGTGAGCAAACCCCCCAGTCCCTGAGGGTTGTATTCTTCAACAAATAAAACAATGGATTCAAACAGACCAAAATAGGAGGCAAAGAACGTGAATAAGAGGCCCACTCCTAAAAGAATCAACAACTCAATCGATTTTTTCCCCAATAAACCCTTGAAAAAATCTGGCATTATATAATCCCCATAAAATAAAAAATACTCCCACTCTCGTTTTTTATTTTCATGCAATGAACTCTTCTATTGTGGATTTGAATTTCTGGATATCTATAGGCTTGGAAATATAAGCACTGCAACCTGCTTTGAGAAACTTCTCCTCATCTCCACGCATGGCATGGGCTGTGAGGGCAATAACAGGGATCTCCCGTCGGGCAGGGTCTTCTTTCAGTATTTTTAATACTTCTATCCCATCAATCCCGGGCAACTGTATATCTAATAATATTAAGTTAAAATGATTTTTTTTACTCAGTTCCAGGGCTATAGCTCCATCAGAAGCTTCTACTGGTTCATACCCAAATGAGATTAATAAAGTTTTGACAAGTTCCATAATTAAAGGATTGTCTTCAACGACAAGTATATTTTTCATAGGCAACGACCTCTATTTTCCTGGTCCCCCCTCACTTTCGCAGCCTTATATGAATGATCTTTTAACTGAAATAAGCATTTACCTGAAATAAATTATTTTGTCAATAATACTAATATTCATCAGTATATTTAGGTTAATTATTTAAATAAGTTTCAGTATTCTATTAGATAAATATATTTATATAGATATATATTCAAAAATGTGCTCTTAAAAGTTCCAATAATACTGTTATAATTCAGAATAATTTAATAACCAGGTTTACAGTTACTGTTTAATCCTTTCGTTAATGCCTGCTTTGCAAATATTCCTTTTACCATCTATTTTTTATGTGAAAAGCACATTTACGCTTTAACTTTAAGGCGGAGAATGTCTTCTCAACTCTAAAGGAGCCAGGGGTAGTTCATAATGACTTTAAACTGAATTGCTAAAGCCCTTTTTTTACACATTCCCTCAATTTCCAGCTGCTGAAGTTTTTTATTTGCCAGAAATTCAAGTTACCTTAAGATTACCGTTACCTGAAAATTACCTTAAGAAATGCTGCTGATCATTATGTCTGCTGAAATATCTGATAATAATTTAACCTGTACTCCCCCGGAAATCCTTTCTCCGGCAGGAGATCAGGAAGCCCTGCTTGGTGCAATCAAAGGAGGAGCCGATGCTGTCTACCTTGGAGTCGGTGAATTCAATGCCCGGCAGGGAGCTAAAAATTTCGCCATTGATGACCTTGAGGCTGCCATTGACCTTGCTCATTCACATGGAGTCCTCGTCTATCTCGCCCTGAATATTCCTATCAAGCAAAAGGAACTGCAGCATGCCCTTGATATTGTGGACCGGGCATACGCTGCAGGAATAGATGCTATAATCCTGCAGGACCTCGGGCTTCTCAGGCTTTTAAACGAAATCTACCCTGACCTTAGCCTTCATGCAAGTACGCAGATGACAATCCACAGCAAAGAAGGAGTGGATTTTACATCAGGGCTGGGAGCAAAAAGGGTCATAGTTTCCAGAGAACTTACCACTGATGAGGTAAAGGATATTGTAGACCGTTCAAAAGTGGATATTGAAGTCTTTGTTCACGGAGCCCTCTGTTATTCTTATTCCGGAAAATGCCTCTTCAGCAGTTTCCTGCACGACAGGAGCGCAAACCGGGGAGCCTGTGCCCAGCCCTGCAGGCGAAGGTATCGTTTCCTGGTAAACGGCAGGGAGATTGATGAAAGGCATATCGGAGGCAGTTATCCCATAAGCTGTGCCGAACTCTCCACCCTCACAGGGCTTGAAGACATCATAAAAACCGGTGTTGTAAGCCTTAAAATCGAAGGCAGGATGAAAAAGCCCGAATACGTGACTGCAAGTGCCTCTGCCTACAAAGAAACAGTTGAAAAGATCTGTACTCCCGGAGAACACCCGACAGAAGAAGAGCTCAAAGCAAGGGAAGCCGAGCTTGCAAAACTCTTTTACAGGGGATTTACGCGCGGCTTTATACTCGGAGAAAAAGGGGTATCCCATCCCAAATACAGCTCAAACTACGGTGCATTTCTCGGAAAAGTTCTGGACATTTCCCGCTCAAAAGGGAACACAAAACTTACTGTCCGGCTTGAAGAAAATATTCAGGTAAAAGACGGCATAAGCATCTTTACACGCGAAAGAATGCTCGGCTCTGCAGTAACAGGCATAGTAACGATTGCAGGCGAACATGTGAAGATCGCAAAAAAAGGTGAAAAAGTCGGGCTTGAAATAAGTTCAAAAACAGGCAGGGCAGTCCAGAGGGGAGACGAACTCTACCTCACAACAGATACTCAGCTCCTTGATGCCCTCCAGAAAACGAAACTGAAAACTCTCCCTGTAAGCCTTAAAGCAAAAGCCAGGAAAGGGGAGCGGTTTGCGGTAGAAATAAGAAAGGAAAAAGAAAAAAGAGACGCAGGAGGAAAAGGCTGCAAAACAGAAGAACCTCTGTGTGCTGAATTTGAAGATGAATATGTCGTCCAGGGAGCCGAAAAAGCCCCAACAACTGAAGAGCAGATAAGAAAAGCAATGGAGAGCCTTGGAGATACTCCTTTTGAAGCCGCTTCAGTTGAGATAGAAGCTGATGAAAATATCTTTATTCCGGTCGGCGTGCTGAAAAATACGAGGCGAAAAGCTGCTGACCTCCTGCTCGAAAAAATCCTGAAAGCAAATAAAAAAGAGCAGAAACACCCTGATCTGGAAGGTTTCAATCACCTGTGTTCTGTAGAAAGCGATGCCGGGAGTAAAAATGAAGCAGTCCTGAAAAGTGCAACCAGCATGAAAAAGGAAAGGGGAGGGTTAAGAGACACTGCTTCAAAGAAACTCCTTCTGAGCGTTGAAGTGCAGAATATTCCTTCACTCTTGCAGGCAGCCTCAGCCGGAGCTGATATAGCCTACATCCCGATTTCATTTTTTGAAGTACTTATGTCTCCCAGCAGTGCTGACAGGTTTGAAGATTTGAAAGCCGAAAAAATCGAACTGGTTTTCAGGATCCCCAGAATTACCCACGACCGGGAACTGGAGGAATTAAAAACCCTGCTGGAAAAAGTAAGAGACGCCGGCTTTACAGTTGCATGTTCAAGCCTCGAAGCATCACAGATTGCTAAAAAGCTTTCCATACCTTTTGTTGCCCAGAAAGACCTCAATATCTTCAACGCCTTTACTGCCAGCACTTTTTACCAGGCAGGAGCATACAGGGCAACCCTTTCAAGCGAACTGAACCTGAGCGAAATCAAAAATGTCTGTGAAACACTCCAGACCTGCGGGGTTTCAGGACAGACCGAAATTCTGGTTTACGGCAGGGAATTGATGCTTATTACGGAAAATGACCTTTTAAAACCCCTCGTTGACCGAAAAATCGTAAGAAAAGAGAGTGAAGTGCTCCTTGTTGACCAGAGCGGCTCCGAGTTTCCTGTCAAACGCACCGGCACCCGAACACTGATTTATAATTCAAAGGTGCTTGATATGCTGAAGTATGTTAAGAATATGAAAGGGTATGGTGTGGACGTGCTAAGGCTTGACCTTTCGCTCAACACTGATGCTGAGGTAAAAGAGATCACAGAAGCGTATAAACAGGCGATTGCAGGAAAAGAGGCAAAACTGAAGCCTGCAAGAGGAGTTGAATATACGACGGGGCATTATTTTAAGGGAGTCTGAGCACCCGAGTTCCGCCTCGGGAGCCCGCTGTCCTTCCCGAGTTCCGCCTCGGGAGGGCGGGGTCCTTTTCGCTGCGCTCAAGAGGACTAATTTTTGGTTTTGAATACTTGCTTTGCTAGCTCAAGCAGACTAATTTACGGACTGTAGAAGTGAGCTGAGTTCAATAGGACCGATTTGTAAGTTAATTGATTGATTATACCAATGAACTGAGTTCGAGAGGATTGATCAAAGCTTTGACACTTACAACAGTACTCACTTTACTGAGTCTGTCTTTTCCCGCTCGACGCAGGAGAGCGGCCTTTCTCAAAAAGTAAAAAGATATAACTGAAAAACAGTATTACGCCATTTTTATTGCTTTCTCAGGCTTCTTTTTATCTTTTTATTCTTTTTGTGCAGGGCTGCCAGACAAACTGGCGGGGGTTTCACAACTTCATTTACTTTAACCCGGCTTCTGTAGGGTTAAGGGAATTTTTATCCTTAACCCAGAGCCTTTCTGATTTTTCCCATTTTGGTAAGGGTCGAGCATACGAGCTGCGAGACTTCTTCGTCCATACAGTTTCCGTCCTTTCCTGCCTGCAAAAGGTCGGGCTGCATCATTTCGAGCAGGATGCGGTATGAGGGTTCCGGCTGGGCTTTAAGGCTGAACATATCTCGCAAGACCTTGACGTCTTTTCTGACTTCTTTCATGCAGGGTTCTGAAATGAAGCGGGAAGCTACATTCAGGTCCAGGTATCCGGAAGCAAAACTCAGGTCGCTGACGAGGGAAGGGAAATATTTCTCTAGCAGCTTTTCGCAGGCATCGTCACCGAGCTTTTCCCGGGCTTCTTCAAGAGCAGTGCCTGTGCCTATGAATTCTGGAGGCAGGCCTATTGAATAGAGGGCGCCGGTGAACTTTATAGCTCTCGGCAGGTTCAGGTCTTCTGCAGGCATGCTGGCTTTGAGTTCTTTTCCAATATCGCTTCGGCAGAGGCTTACCAGACCTGAAATATCGGGAGTGTTCCTTGAATAGCCGCCGCTTCCTTTATGCATCAGGCGGTCCCGCTGCTGGGGGAGGAGCCCTGCAAGCTGGTTTATAGTGGAGGACAGTTCGCGGATAATGCGGCTGTACTTTGCCCCGAAAATTCCTATGAGGTTCACAATTTCCTCTTTTTCTTCGCTGGAATAGGTATCTGCAGATTCAGGAAGCCTCTTTTCTGCAAGGCGGACAAGGGATTGAGCTTCTCCTTTTTCGTGGCTGTATCTTATAGCTGACTGGAGGGTGATCGTGCCTATCCCCCTGTATTCCCTGAAAAAGTTTTCCGCATTTTTCAGGTTCAGATGCCCCCGGAAGGGCAGAGTCCCTGCACCGAATATGATGCCTGTGCCGGTATCGAGCTCTGAGTTCAGTTCGGAAATCCCGCTAATGGCATATTTGCATGAGAGTGTGCTTGCCACATGCCCGAAAGAAAGGGCAGAGTCAGATTTGCCCAGGAATACTCTGAATTTTTCGGGTGATGCCCCGAAACGCTCTTCCCAGGAAAGGATTGTATTTTTTGTAAGTTCTTTTGCGTGCAGCAGGGCAGGGGCGTCCTCTATAAGGGGAATTATACGAGGGACATCCATTGCAACCCCAAACTCTTTTTTTGCAAGCTCGCCTACGTCTACCATATGCTGCTGGGCATCAAGGATTTCTTTTACCGTCCCTGTCATGGGGTGTACGAACTCATTGATCGCCTGCACGTCCGAGTATTCGAGTGCTCCATAATTGGCTTCGGCAATCGACATCATGACCATAAGCTGCCTGAACCGGTTTTCCTGGACTGCGCTCGGAGCCCGCGGAGTGATGAAAATGTCTTTTCCGGGTATCAGGTCTGTTTCTTCTATGAATTTTGATACAATCTGGACGTTCTGGTGGTAAGGAGTTGCTTTCCCTTCATAATCCGGCATATATTCGTCACAGCCGAATACCACTGCAGCTTCAATGGCTTCACCGGGTTCTTCCTGCGTGGAGATATATTTTGATGCAGAGTCCGGATGCTGCGTGCACATCACTTTGGGATAGGTTGCTTTTCTGCTCATGAAACTTGACCCTCACTGCTTAAAAGGGACAACTTTTTTATTCCGTCTGATTTCTGGTCCTTTCTATCAGCTGCCAGATTAATTGTCTTATTAAGCTTATTGTTAACCTTGGAATTATCTCAAATTAATAGCGGGAAAGAATGTTTACTCAATAATAAATGTTTTCGTTGACAATAAGTTGACAATAAGGTCCCGGCTTTAGAACTGTTTATTATTGTTTATTATACAGTTGTCAAAGTGCTGTGTATCCGGTATCTAAAATATATTAGTGTCAAAACTACCTGAATTTCAATTTAACAGGACTTACGCGATTGAAACGAGAATCAATAGTAATAAAGAAACTGAAAGAAAAGGAATAATTCAGGATAGAAGAGACTATCTTTAAATTTGAAAAGATTATGAAAAAGAGCAAGAGTTAAAATGGTTAGCGGATATACCTGAACAGAAAATCTTCAATGAATAAAATTCGAATCTGATTAAAACTCTCATTATGATACCAATCGAGAACAGATGTCAGGCTAAAAAATGAGTGAAAATAATTTGAACTGGATCACAAATTTTATCTGGGGAATCGCGGACGATGTATTGCGCGACCTCTATGTTCGTGGCAAGTACCGTGATGTTATCCTGCCTATGACAGTCCTGCGCCGCCTGGATGCGGTGCTCGAACCAACAAAACAGGCTGTTCTTGAAATGAAGGCTACCCTTGACAGTGCAGGGATTACAAATCAGGACCAGCCTTTGCGCCAGGCTGCAGGTCAGGCTTTTTACAACACTTCTAAATTTACCCTGAGGGACCTGAAATCCCGCTCCAGCCAGCAGCAGCTGAAGGCTGATTTTGAGGCTTACCTTGACGGATTTTCTCCTAATGTGCAGGACATCCTCGATAATTTTGAGTTCCGAAACCAGATACCACGCCTCTCAAAGGCTGATGCACTCGGGAAGTTGATCGAGAAGTTTCTTGACCCTTCGATTAACCTGAGCCCCAATCCGGTGATGAACGGAAACGATTCTGTTAAGCACTGCGGCCTTGACAACCATGCAATGGGCACGATTTTTGAGGAACTTGTAAGGCGTTTCAATGAAGAAAACAATGAGGAAGCAGGTGAACACTGGACACCCCGAGACGCCGTTAAACTGATGGCACGGCTTATTTTTCTCCCTATCGCCGACCAGATTGAGTCAAGCACATACCTCCTCTATGACGGGGCCTGCGGTACAGGTGGCATGCTGACGGTTGCTGAAGAGGAACTGATACAGCTTGCAAAGGACCACGGAAAACAGGTAGCAACGCACCTTTACGGCCAGGAAATCAATGCTGAAACCTATGCAATAGCCAAAGCCGATCTGCTGCTTAAGGGAGAAGGTGATGCAGCAGACAACCTGGTTGGCGGGCCTGAGTACTCGACCCTTTCTAACGACGCTTTTCCGGCTCGCAAATTCGACTTCATGCTTTCAAACCCGCCTTACGGAAAAAGCTGGAAGAGCGACCTCGAGAGAATGGGCGGAAAAGACGGGATCAAAGACCCGCGCTTTACCATCGAACACGCAGGAGACCCTGAGTATTCCCTGCTTACACGTTCAAGCGACGGGCAGATGCTGTTTCTGGTCAATATGCTCTCGAAAATGAAGCACGACACCAGACTCGGCAGCCGGATAGCAGAGGTCCACAACGGTTCCTCGCTTTTCACAGGGGACGCGGGTCAGGGAGAGAGCAATATCCGACGCTGGATAATTGAAAATGACTGGCTGGAAGCCATAGTCGCCCTGCCCCTGAACATGTTTTACAACACGGGCATTGCGACCTACATCTGGGTGCTCAGCAACCGCAAGCCTGAACACAGGAAAGGTAAAGTCCAGCTTATTGATGCGACTCAGTGGTACAGGCCTCTTCGCAAAAACCTGGGCAAGAAGAACTGCGAACTTTCCGAGGAAGATATCCAGAAAATCTGCGATACTTTCCTTGCTTTTGAAGAATCTGAGCAGTCAAAGGTTTTCCCAAACGCCGCATTTGGCTACTGGAAAGTAACTGTCGAAAGGCCGCTCCGCCTTGCTGTTGACCTCACACCGGATGCAACCGCAGCCTTCAGAAAACTCTGCACCGAGGCAGGAGAAGAGCAGCTTGCATCTCTTGTCGATAAAGCGGCAGATCAGCTTGGACCAGGTCCACATAACGATTTCAACGCCTTCATTCCTTCTTTTGAGGCTCTGGCAGGCAAAGCCGGAGTCAAACTCACTGCCAAAAGGCTCAAACTTCTCCAGAACAGCCTCGCCAGGAAAGATGAGTCTGCAGCACCTGTTATCAAAAAGGTGCATAAGCCCGGAAAGGCTGAAGCCGATCCCCTGCATGGGCGCTTTGAAGCAACTGTGAACGGCAAACGTTGCGTTGTTGAGTACGAGCCCGATACCGAACTCAGGGATACAGAGCAGGTGCCATTGCTGGAGGAAGGAGGCATAGAGGCTTTCATCCGCAGGGAGGTTCTGCCTCATGCAGCAGATGCCTGGATTGACGAAAGCAGCATAAAAACAGGGTATGAGATCAGCTTTACCCGCTATTTCTACAAGCCGCAGCCGCTGCGCTCGCTTGAGGAAATCCGCGCAGATATTCTCGCACTGGAGAAAGAGACAGAAGGGCTGCTGGACGAGATTATCGGGAGAGGCGGAAGATGAAGCTTGCAGCCTGTGTAAAAAAAACTTATACATTACTGTTAAAACTAGTTAATGAAGGAATAGTCGCTGCACTGCGGCGACAATTGAACCAGATACTTTTACGCTCTGCATGTTTTGTCTTTCAATATAATGAGATTTCGAAGGAGCTGAGTTATGTCGAATAAAGCCGGAAAGGATGGAAAGCCTGACGAACGTATGAATCTGGGTCTTCGTAGAGAGGAAGCTCTATTCCCGGCTGCGCCTCCGCTCTCAGATCTTCCGGAAGACTATGCTGAAGCCTTAAACGAGATAAAGAGCCGTATCCAGCAAGAACGCCTGCGAGTTGTACTGGCTGCTAACTCGGCTATGACCCTCCTTTACTGGGACATTGGGCAGATGATCTTGAAAAAGCAATCTCAAGCCGGATGGGGTGCGAAAATCATAGATCGGCTGGCAAAAGACCTGAGAGAGGCTTTTCCGGACATGAAGGGGTTTTCTTCTCGTAACCTCAAGTATATGCGGGCTTTTGCTGAGACCTGGCAAGACCCCTCAATTGTGCAGCAGCTTGCTGCACAAATTCCATGGTTCCACAACTGTCTGCTCCTGGACAAGATTAAGGATCAGGCGACCAGAGAATGGTATATCCACCGGACGATAGAAAATGGGTGGTCTCGTAATATCCTCTCGCTTCAGATCGAGTCCAAACTCCACGAGCGTCAGGGTAAAGCTATCACCAACTTTAAGAAAATTTTACCTCCTGAAGATTCCGATATGGCAATCCAGGTGTTCAAAGATCCCTATCTTTTCGACTTTTTAGGTACTGCTGATTTGCGTCGTGAGCGTGAATTGGAGCAGGCCCTTGTGGACCACATCCAGAACTTTTTGCTGGAACTGGGTGCAGGCTTTGCCTTTGTGGGCCGGCAGGTCCCCCTGGAGGTTGCAGGCCATGACTTTCTGATAGACCTCCTTTTCTATCACCTGAAACTGCGCTGCTTTGTTGTGATAGAGTTAAAAGCAGTCCCCTTCGACCCCTCCTTCATTGGACAGCTCAATTTCTACCTCTCAGCCGTAGACGACCTTCTCCGCCACCCCGATGACAAACCCGCAATCGGTCTCCTCCTGTGCCGGACCAGGGACAAACTCGTGGTAGAATATGCTTTACGCGACCTCAGTAAACCCATCGGAGTCGCAGAATGGGAAACCCGGATAGTTAAAGAGCTCCCCAAAGAACTTGAGAGCAGCCTGCCAAGTATTGAGGAACTGGAAAAAGAACTGAACGAGTATGATAAGGGAGGTAAAGAGCAATGATCCACAACCTCAAACCCTACCCCGCATACAAAGATTCAGGCGTACCGTGGCTGGGAGAAGTGCCGGAGCATTGGGAAGTTAGGCGGGTGAAGCAATTATGCCGCTTTATTTATGGTGATTCCTTGCCTACAGAAGCTAGACAGCATGGAGATATAGCTGTATTTGGCTCGAATGGACGTGTAGGCTCTCACATAATAAGTAATACTCATTCACCGTGTATTGTGATTGGTCGAAAAGGATCTTTTGGAAAGGTAAATTTCTCTGCTGATAGAATATTCGCTATTGACACAACATTCTATATTGATGATCGTTTCACTAATGCTAACCTTCGGTGGCTTTATTATTTACTTGGTTGTCTGAGGCTTGATGAAGTATCGAATGATTCAGCAGTGCCTGGTCTCCATCGTGAAGAAGTCTACCAGAAAATTGTCGCCTATCCAGCAGATAATGATGAACAATTCGCCATTGCCCAATATCTTGATCATATTAACCGACTCATCAGCCGCTACATCCGTGCAAAAAAGAAACTTATCAAGCTGTTGGAGGAGCAGAAGCAGGCGATTATCCATCAAGCCGTCACCCGTGGGCTCGATCCTAATGTAAAGCTCAAGCCGTCGGGGGTGGAATGGTTGGGGGATGTGCCGGAGCATTGGGAAGTAATAGCTTTAAAGAGATTATGCTCTTTGTTGAGAGATGGTACACATCTCCCACCTGCCCGCCAATCCACAGGGATTCCGCTCTTAAGTGTTAGAAACATTGTTGGAGGTCGCTTTGTCAACAGAGATGATGATAGTTTCATTTCGTTTTCTGATTATGAACAGCTTTGCCGTTCGTTTGTTGTTCAGCAAAATGACGTTCTTTTAGCAATTGTTGGAGCTACACTCGGAAAAGTAGCAATTGTTCCAGCAATGTCACAATTTCACATTCAACGTAGTCTAGCGGTGTTTCGTCCTAAGCGCCACAAATTACTTCATGATTATCTTGCTTTTTTCCTTCGTGGACCAGCTTTCCAACGTGCACTCTGGACAACTGTAGCATTTTCAGCACAGCCAGGAATTTATTTGAGTACTTTAGGAGCCTTTCGGATTGCAGTCCCACCGCTAACTGAACAGAAGCAGATAGTATTGAGAATCTCACAACATACCGAGCAGGTTCAACAATCCATAGATAAAGCATATCTTGAAATTTCCCTTCTCCGTGAATATCGCACCCGTCTGATAGCTGACGTTGTAACCGGAAAACTGGATGTGAGAGAAGCAGCGGCGAGCCTGCCAGAAGAAACAAATGAAACAGAAGCTCTCGATGAAGAACTGACCGATGAAGAAGATACCGCTGAAGAAGAACTTGATAGAGAGCCAGAAGAGGAATAAACATGCCAACCGATACCACCGAAAAGGGACTCGAAACCCTCATTGTCGAAGCGATGACAGGAACGAAAGCCTTCCCTGCGCAGACAGACACGGGCAAAGAACCGACCGCTCTCTACGGTGGCACCGGCTGGATACTCGGGCGCTGGCAGGACTACGACCGCGAATACGCTGTTGACCTCGTCCAGCTCACCGAATTCCTCAAATCCACACAGCCTGAGGTCGCTGAATCCCTTGACCTCGAAAATGCCAGCCCCACCCGCCAGAAGTTCCTCGCCCGCCTGCAGGGGGAGGTTGCAAAGCGCGGGATAATCGAAGTGCTGCGGAACGGCATAAAACACGGAAAATACGACATTGACCTCTTTTACGGCACTCCGACTCCGGGAAACACAAAAGCAGAAGAACGCTATTCTCTGAACCGCTTCAGCGTCACAAGGCAGCTCCGCTACAGCCGGGACGAAACACAGCTTGCACTCGACCTCTGCCTTTTCATAAACGGCCTGCCAGTAGCCACCTTCGAGCTCAAAAACAGCCTCACAAAACAGACTGTGGAAGACGCTGTAGAGCAGTACAAAATAGACCGGGACCCACGTGAGCTCCTTTTCCAGTTCGGGCGCTGCATGGTCCATTTCGCTGTGGACGACCATGAGGTGAAGTTCTGCACGCAGCTGAACGGCAAAAATTCCTGGTTCCTGCCCTTCAACCAGGGCTACAACGACGGCGCAGGCAACCCTCCTAACCCTGCCGGCATCAAGACCGACTATCTCTGGAAGAAAATCCTCACCCCGCAGGGTCTTACCGACATCCTTGAAAATTACGCGCAGGTCGTGGAAGAAAAGGACGAAAAGACCGGGAAAAAGAA
>Ga0208825_1000498_pt1 | contig 37797 bp, 37 predicted proteins | sample AD_UKC113_MetaG_FD_184450 | JGI IMG/M metagenome (GOLD analysis project Ga0208825, IMG submission 184450) | Active sludge microbial communities of municipal wastewater-treating anaerobic digesters from Hong Kong - AD_UKC113_MetaG (SPAdes)... | ecosystem: Engineered > Bioreactor > Anaerobic >... | reverse complement strand
GAATCTAAAAAAAAGATTTTTTTTAGGATTTTAAATTCTTCTTTTCAACTACCAATCAAAATATAATATTTCAATTTTCTTTAACATTGTATTTTTAAAAGAAAGAATAGCAAGATGAAAATTACTTTTGAGTAAAAATATAAATCTTGAATCTAAAAAAAAGATTTTTTTTAGGATTTTAAATTCTTCTTTTCAACTACCAATCAAAATATAATATTTCAATTTTCTTTAACATTGTATTTTTAAAAGAAAGAATAGCAAGATGAAAATTACATTTAAACTTTTAGAATAAAAAATGAATTAAAAAACCAGATTAAAATTGCAAATACCTAAGGTATTTGCAATTTTAATCTGGTTTCATTCCCTAAAAAGTAAAACACTTTTTAAAAACCCAAAAGTTTTTAAAAAGTTTCTTTGTTAAAAATAATAAAAATGAATTTATTTGAGATTGCTATTGTTATTTTATAATTCTATCATAATGGATAAAAAAATGTGCAATATATGTGTTGATGATTACAAAGAATTTATACAATGTCGTTTTTGTGATTTTGAGGTATGTAAAATTTGCACTAAAAAATATCTATTGGATTCTATAAATGAACCACATTGTATGAGTTGTAAAAAAAATTGGGATAGAGAATTTTTGATTAAAAATATATCTCTATCTTGGTATGATGGTAAATATAAACCTAGTAGAAAACAAGTTTTATTCGATAGAGAAAAATCTTTATTTACAGAGACACTTCCTTATGCAGAATTGTATAAAAAACTTGATACTCTTCGTAGCAATTATAATGATATCAACAAGGATGCAAAAATTTTATCAATTGATAAACAAAAATTAAACATAGATTATAGATTTGCAACGGATAAGAATGAAAGAAAAATTCTTCGAGAAAAAATCAGAGAAAAAAATATAGAGTATTACAAATTGAGATCTGCAATAAGAACTATAGATAATGAAATATATCTTACAGAACGAAGAATTAATAATATAGGTAGAGTACGGCCTAATGTAGATTATACTAAAGAAGATGAAAAAATAATTCAGGAAAAATATTATGGAAAATGTTTCGATGAAAATTGTATAGGTCTTTTATCAAAAGAAGGTACATGTGTTACATGTGATAAAAAAACATGTACCAAATGCTTGGAAAAATCAGAAGAGAATCATGAATGTAATCCAGATACATTAGAAACGATTAAATTTTTAAAACAGGATACAAAACCTTGTCCAAAATGTCATGTTCCTATACATAAGATAGCGGGTTGTTATCAGATGTGGTGTACAGCCTGTCATACGACATTTCATTTTAATACGGGTGAAATTCTACAAGAACAGATACATAATCCCCATTATATTGAATGGTTAAATAGTAATAGAAGAAATAATAGAAATCATGGAGGAGGTGGTGGAGGAGAATGTGGTGAACGATTAGACTTGATTGTATATAGAATGTCATATCCGACTAAGAATATTGCAACTTCTATGCACAATATAATGAGAGAAGTTGGACATATTGAACACCATATTATTACAAACATTAGATACAAATTAAATAATATTGCAAATGAACGAGAAGCTAGATATAAACGGTGTTTGTATATGTTAAACAAAATACCCGAAGAAAAATTTAAAACTCAGTTATTCCAAAAATATAAACAAAATATGCGATGGAATGAAGTGTTAAATTTTTTTACTTTTATGAAAACTGGTATGACTTCTATTATAGAAGAATATCTAGTGACTAAAGATTTTGATAAAGTAAATACACAATTAGAAACTCTTTATAAATACTGTAATGAAGAAAGTGATAGAATTAGACATGTATATCAAAATAATATGAGTATCAATTCGTACACATATGATAATGAAGTCATCAAGTTTAGTGATTTTTATATGACTGTTTAATTTATATACATAATACATTACTATACATGGTTCTAGTTTTAATTTTTATAGGATTTGGATAGGAACGATATTGACCTATTTTAAAATAAACAAATTCATCGTATGCAATGTCATATTTACATGTTACTGTACCTACTTTGTTATTTACCTTGTAATTTATATTTATTCGTCTATTAGTCGCGATCACTTCTGCATTAAAATTGACCCATTTATTCCAATATTTATTAATATCTCCAATTTCATCTGCGTTAAACGTATCACATCTATAAACAACTAAATTACCATTTTTAATACCAAGAGTTATAAGTGGACGTCCAGAACCCCATTTTTTAACTTGTAATACATGATACCAATTACTTCCATCTACTTTCCAATCAAAATTGTCCATCATTTTAACATTGGCTTTATATTTAATTGTTTCTCCTCGTTTAGCTATACATTCACGTGTTTTTAAAGATATTTCATCTCGTTGTCTATCATCATCGTAACGAGAATTGCCAGTTAAGCCATCACCATCTGAAGGTGACATATCAATTATTAATTGAGAATTTGATATTGATACACGTTCTGAAGTAAAACTCTGAACATTTCCAACTTTAGATAATTGATTTATATTGGAAAAATCTAATTGATATCCATTTGCAAATATTGTACAAGCTCCTATTAAAAGCGTTTTAATCAATTTCAACATTTTTATTTAATCTTTAAATAATAAATAAAATGTTGAAATTGTTGATGATGGTATTACTATCTTCTACAGGTTTATGTAAAAGTATTTCTCAAACAGTAGACAATACTGGTATGGATATTTATATTTCAAGTATCACTAATCATCAAAATGTATTACCAGTTCTAGACAATAATCCCAAAGTTGTAAATAATCCAATTGTAGATAATAATTATGATGGAGATGGTAATGATGATGAAAATGACACTATGGACAATGATGTAAATGAAATAAATAATAATAATGAAAATAACTGGTGGTAAATTTTAAACTATAATAATATTGTTTAAAATTTAATTTATTCTTCTGAAATTTCTTCGTCACCGACTTCTTCACCAATTTCTTCTTCCGGTTCTTCGGATTCTTCTGGTTCAGGTGCTTCAGGTATTTCACTTTGATCTACATATCCAGGTTCGGCAACGGCTTTAGGTACTAAATTATTTCCTCCTATACTAATACCTTTACCTTTTAGACCAGCTGCACCTCCTACTCCTTTACCTCTCATACCTCCCATTCCTTTGCCTCTCATACCTCCCATACCTCCCATTCCTTTGCCTCCCTTACCTCTCATACCACCTTTACCACTTCTTCTACCACCTCGAACACCACCTCGACCTCGACCTGCTCTAAACGTTATTTCGTCATCACTAATTTTGATATCAGTTGTGTCTTTCGTATCTACAAATTGTCTGATAATGAAAAAAGTTATTACAAACAATAGAATAACAGTAATAATAACTGGTAACTTCATTTATTAAAAATGAAAGTTTAAATTTGCAATTTAAAAAATAACAAAATGTTATCCATTCTCAATATGAAAGAGACGGACTTGTTCCAATTTCACGATCATGATACACTAGATTGCAATTGCAATTTATATGGCGAATTTATGTTAAAAGAAATGTCTAAATATTGTCCATTTAAATTACCATTATTTCTTCTCAAATTTAAAATATTGTTCAACAAGTTGGGTTTAAAAGAGTCACAAATTAATAGAAATTGGAAAGAAACGAAAGGAAATAGTGTATGCGTTCCTTATGAATTGAATAAATTTAATGTTGTAAAATTTAATTATATTTTAAAATATTTTGACTCTGAATTAACTTTTGAAAATTGTTTTGATTTGGATGAAAATTTACTATATATACCAATTAAAAAAGAAAATTTTAAACGTGTTAGTATGAATTACCCACAATCTCGTAAAAGATATTTTGAATATTACAATCAAGATAAAGATACTTTATTCCCCCCAAAATATATTCAAAATGATATATTTCAATTAAATCTTGTTCTATCTATTCTTGATAAAATTATTCAAAATAAAAATATACTTTCATCCATTAATTTTAATGAATTGAATATTCTTGCAGAACAAATGTGTAATTGTTCAATAAAATATTTAGATGGTCTTTTAGGAAAAACTCATAATCATTATATAGTAAAAGATGCAACATTTTTAGATTTATTGTTTCAAAATCCAACCAAATCTTTTACAGAATCTGTAAAAGATTTTTATTTAAATAATGATATACATTATCTTCAAAAACAATTTAGTGACTTGTCTATTCATTAATGTGCCATTCTAATTTTTTACCTTTACTAGTTTCTTTATATCCAGTAATTTGTAATTTATTAGTATCAATTTTATCATGACACTTGGAACACAATACAACTAAATTTGAAATGTGATTTTTATGAAAAGATTTATCTTTGATGAAACCATATTCATCTGCATTTTTTTGAAAATTTATATGATGAACTTCAAGTGATTTTTCCTTTTCATTCTTTGGGAAATAATTACATATAGCACACTTGTTTATATTTAATTTTGCATTGTATTTACTCCACTTATTTCCTATGATACAATCTTTTGTAAATTCGGATTTAATATCATTTATAATGCTATTAAATTCAGCATCATTCATAAGATATTTTGCAATATTTAATCCATAAAAATTTTCACCAGACCCTTCTCTTAGTTCTCTATTATAAATAATTGTATTTGTATTTTCATCAAAATCTATATGAATATGATACAATTTTACATTTTTTAAACGTTTTAATCTGTCACTTTCACTTAATTCATGTAAATGAGAAGCTGTTATAAGAGATGTTTTATTTTTTGCTAACATTTCTATAATACTCATAACTACTATAAGACTACTATCATGTTCTGTTCCTTTACATACTTCATCGGCAATAACTAATGTATTTTGACTTGAACGTTTTAATATTGCTTTGATTTCAGTCAATTCCAAAGTAAATGAACTCTGACCTTTAAATATATTATCATTTGAATTAATACGTGTCAACAAAGCTTGATACGGGTTAAATTGAAAAATATTACATGGTACAAAATATCCAATTTGAGCCATTATTATATTTAAACCTAAAGCCTTTTGTAAAGTTGATTTACCAGCACTATTTAATCCATAAAGTAATATACAATCTTGGTCATCTTTACCCAAAGTTATACTCATAGGAATAAATATTTGGGATGAAATATGTTCAATTATAGGGTGTCTCATATCTTGAACTTGTATAAAAGATTTATCACATTCAACAATTGTAGGTTTAGAATACTTGTATTTTTCTACACATTTTGCACCAGAATAAATAAAATCCCAATAACTAATAATATCAATCAATTGATGTACAAGTTTAGTTTTAGGAACAATATATGTATTTAAAAATTGAATAAAATATTTTTTATTCAAGACTTTAATTTGTTCGACGAAATCATTTAATTTATTACTATTGGTTCTTAATTCTGGTGCGAAAATTTTTGTAGTTGCTCCTTTCCCAATTATTTTAAATTCTAAACTAGACGATGCAATTTTAATATTTCCTCCCAATTCAATATATTTGTGTTTTGTAAGTAAAGACTGTAATAACTCAGCTCTTTTTGTTGTAAGAGATATATAATGCCCTTCTCTATCATTCTTATTGACCTTTATACTATTTTGTCCTTTTGGTAAAATATTGATTATAAATTTGGCTAAATCGTCCATAAAATCTGTACATGTATTAATATTTGTTAACAAGTGTTCAAGTTCTGGATACAATTCTGTTTGAAAAATACCATTATAAATATCGCTTAGGATATATTTTTTCAATTCTTCGATTTGAAATGTGGTTTCAATATCATTTACAATTATTTTTAATTTAGATTTTAATTCCGATTCGATTGATAAATATTCCAATAAATCAATTCCCTTTTTAATATTGTCATACCAAGTATAAAATTCCATTGGATGAATAAGATTTAATTCAATCTTTCTATATAATTTTTCAATATCATTGAAATTTAATTTTTCTTCCAATTTTTTTACATCTTTAGTTACTTCATCAATTAAATCGTAACGTTTTTGTAATATATTTTTATTAAATGTAGGTTCATTCAACTGTTTTTTCAAATATCTAGAACCCATATTAGTTTTAGTTTGATTTATAATTTTATATAAACCACCTTGTGAAAAAACATTCAATTGTTGGAGCGCATTATTACCTAAATACATGGTATCATCCATCTTTAATTGTTTAGGAATACTTAATTTGGATAATACAATTTTATTATGATTATAAATGTAATTTATGGTAAAACAAAAAGCAATTCTTGCATACAACATTTTTTCCAAATCCAAATTTTCGAATAAAGTGGATTTATCCAAATCATTATAAATGGTATGAAATAATTCAAGTTGATATTTAATTTTATCTATACTAGACCCAACTTCATTCAAATTTTTACAATAATATAAAACTTTTTTACATTCAAAATAATCTAATAATTTATCCATTTCTTCATTATTTATATTGTTGTGACATAATATAACTTCTCTAGGATTATAATTTTTATAACAAGTTACAATTTCATCCAATGGATAATAGTCATCATAATTGTCTAATGTATATGTTTCATATATATATACTTCACCAGTTGAAACATCAATTAAACTGATTCCAATTGCAAATTTTTCACAAATTTTTTCTATATAAATTCCCATCAAATAATTATTTTGATTTGAATATTCATCTATATTTGTTCCTGGGGTAAATATTCCAGTTACTTTACGTTTAGGAAAAGGTGGAGGAGTAGTTTGTTCGGTAACTACAACTATATAACCATTGTCCAACATGATTTTTAAAAATTTTTGATGAGAAACTAAAGGATAACCCATCATATATGGATTATTTCTATCAATCTTGGATATAGATTTATCTTTTCTAGATACAACTATATTTAAAACTTCAGATAATTTTTGCAAATCTGGTCCTTCTGTTTCAGTTGAATAAAATTCCATGAAAGAACCTACTTGACATGCATGTAATAATTTTTCTTTACCATAAATCAAAGCGTATTTTTCAAATGTTGAAAAATATAAATTCATAATTGAAGCCATCTTTTGCTTTCACTAATTTATATTTCCATTTCTTTAAAGCAGTTTATCTTTGAAAATGAAAATACAAATTATTAAAAGTAAGAAATATATTTAATTGATGGACGAAGAAATATATTTACCTACTTACGAAGAAGTAATGAATAAAGAAAATTTGTTACCTAAATATGAAGAAATAAAAACAAAAGAAAATTGTGATTGGCGTTCATATATGTTAGTAATGTTTATATTTTTACTACTTTTAATAGTATTACCAGTTATATTGGCTTTTAGAGTTAATAAAAATGAAAATTAAAATAAGATTACAAATTGTAATTACTGTATATAATGAATGAGGAATTACAATTTGATGTAATACAAAAATTTATAAATGAGAAAGGAATTGTTGAACATTTAATTTCATCATTCAATTATTTTATTGATGAAGGAATTCAAAAAATTATTAATGAAGAAAATACAATTACAATTAAAGCGGATAATAATATGACTTATAAATATACTTTTGGCGAGGCATATGTAACTAAACCAGTCATTATAGATGAAAATAGAAAATTTAGAAAAACTACTCCAATTGAAGCTAGATTTAAAGATTTTACATATGAAGGCAATTTATTAGTTAATATTCATACTGATGTATTGACTGAAGATAATGTAATTATTGAATCTAATATTATAAGAAAATATCAATTGGCAAAAATTCCAATTATGTTTGGAAGTAATAGATGTATATTGAATGAAAAACAAATGAATAAAACAAAAGAAATTTTGCCAAGTGAAAAATATAAAGATAATTATGGGGAATGTTTATTTGAAGTTGGTGGATATTTTATTATTCGTGGTAAAGAAAGAGTGTTAATTTCTCAAGAACGAGCTAATTATAATACTGTTATTTCTTTATTAAGTGAAGATGGTGGTGTAAATAGTGAAATTAGAAGTATATCAAATGAAACAGGACATTCAGTTCTTTTAGAATGTGTAGTCAATAGTGGAGCGAATAATATATACTTTTTAATACCGTTTATTAAAGAAAAAATTGGAGTAGGTATAATTTTTCAAGCATTGGGTGTATTTGGGGACGAATTGATGGATTATTTATGTCCTAAATATCTTGTAGAAAAAATGGATGAAAGAATGTTAAAAAAATGGAAACGATTGATTCAAAATATAATTAATGATACAAAATTTATAGAATGTCCCAAGGAAGAAGAAACGGATGATGTAGATGAATTGGTAAATGAAATGAATAATATGACTATAAATGATGAAAAAATTGAATATAAAGAAAAAATTAAAGAAGCAACAATTGATTATTTAACCCAATTTATTTTACATACTACAGATAAACCAAGAGAATATGTAAAACAAATTTTAGAACATGAAATTTTTCCTCATTTAGGTGGTTATTCGTCTAAAAAAGATTACTTATGGTTATTATCATATATAGTAATTCACACTCTTCAAGTATATCTTAAAATTATTCCCCCAGATAGTAAAGACCATCTTATCAATAAAAGAATCGAATGTGCAGGAACACTTCTTCACGATTTATTCAGAACATCTTTTAAACGATTTGTTCGTAGTTTAGTACCTAGATTGGAAAAATATCAAAACATTCAACATGCTATTCAAAGAGAAAATAATATAACTAAAGTGATTCGTTATTGCTTTTTAACCGGAAATTGGGGATTACAAAAAAATAATTATGTTAAAACTGGTGTATCTCAAATTTTTTCACGTCTAAGTTATATGGCATCTTTATCTCATCTTAGACGTGTTAATATGCACATAGGTAAAGAAGTTAAAAATTCTGAATTACGTCAAATTCATCAAAGTTCTATATTTTTTATTGATCCAGCTGAAACACCAGAAGGTGTATGTGTTGGTATAGTTAAAAATTTGGCACTTACTGCTTCTATTACAACTTATATATGTCCTATTCATATTAAACATATAGTCGAATCTTATGGGCTTACAAATAATACACATGATGTGCCTATTCTTATCAATAATGTTTGTGTGGGTCATACAGACAATCCACACGATTTTATTGATAAAATGAAATTGTTTAGATATAAAAAAATAATCAACTATCAAGTATCAATATCATTTAATTCTACATTAAATTGTATATATTTATGGTGTGATCAAGGACGTTTTATAAGACCTCTTTTTGTTTTGCCCAATTGTATGAATGTAGATTTATTAAATGAATGTCATACTTTTCAGGATTATCTCGATAAAAATGTCATTTGTTATTTAGATGCAAATGAATTAGAAACTGTTATCGTTTCTATGACTATAGAAGAAATTACACCTCAACATCAATATTTAGAAATTCATCCAACTTGTATGTTGGGTGTTATTGGTTGTACAATCCCTTTTCCAGACCATAATCAAGCTCCTCGAGTTTGTTATTATTCAAGTATGGCAAAACAAACAATGGGTGTATATGCTACTAATTTACCTATAAGAATTGATACTATAGCTCATGTATTAGATTATGTTCAAAAACCATTAGTAAGTACACGTGTTGCTAGAATGTTACACAATGATGAAATGGCTTCTGGTATAAATTGTATTATGGCTATTGCGAATTATACTGGATTGAATCAAGAAGATTGTGTTATCGTAAATAAAAATGCATTGGAAAGAGGTCTTTTTGTTAGTCATTCTTATAGAACAGTCATTATTGACGAAAAAAGAACAGATTCATATACAAGTTTTATAACATGTGTGCCAGATAATGAATATAAAAAACCAAATTATAATTACAACAAATTAGATTCGAGTGGTATTGTTAAAAAAGGATTATTTGTAGAACCAAATGATGTATTAGTTGGACGTATTTTAAAACGAGTTACACGTAATAAAGAAACATATGCTGATGCAAGTATTACTGTTCAAATGAAAGAAGAAGGAATAGTAGATGATATATTTATATTAAATAGTCCAGACGGTTATAAAATTATTAAAATTCGTATCCGCGCACTCAAATTTCCTGAATTAGGTGATAAAGTTGCTCAAGTATCTGGACAGAAAGGTACAATTGGTTTAATTTGTCCTCAAGAAAATATGCCATTTACATCGGATGGTATTGTACCTGATATCATAGTAAATAGTCATGCTATTCCTAGTCGTATGACTATTAATATGTTATTAGAAACGGTTCTTGGTAAAGCATGTCTTATAAATGGTGAATATGGTGATGCAACCCCATTTTCTTCTAGTTCGACCAATATTGTTAATAAACTATGTGATAATCTTGAAAAATGTGGCTTCGAACGGACTGGCTATGAAGTCATGTATAATGGAATGACTGGGGAAAAATTAAAAAGCCAAATTTTTATTGGCCCTACTTTCTACCACAAACTTAAACACATGGTATCTGATAAGATGTATGCACGTGGATTTGGAAGCGTACAAATGTTGACCTGCCAACCAACTGTGGGACGGTCTAAATTGGGTGCGTTGAAAATAGGAGAAATGGAAAGGGATTGTATGATTGGACAAGGTTGTTCTAACTTATTAGTGGATAGATTGTACGAAGCATCTGATCCATATTCAATTCATGTTTGTAATAAATGTGGTCAGATAGTGAATAATTTAGATTTCTGTGAACCATGTGAAAATACGGATATTAGAATTGTTAAAGTTCCATATGCATTTAAATTGCTTCAGAAACAATTATTAGCGCTGTGTATTAAAACTAATATATATCCAGAAAATCATGCAGTAGAGGCTGTAGATGACGACTTTGAAGTCGATGATGACGATGATATGTTATCTGATGAAGGAGGAATAAGCGATTACGAATAATATCGAATACATATTCTGAAAATTGATAAAATACTGACAAGTAAAACAATTTTAAATTTAAAAACTTTTTAAATTTAAAATTTATTCAATGAATCTATCTAGAAATTATGCTTGTATCACTATCTGAATTAGATTCAAATTTAAAACAATTTTGTAATTTATTAAAGTCATTCCATTCATTTATCATTGTTTCAATATCACTATCCAGATGAAAAAGTAAATAGGATTGTACTTCTGCTATAGTTATATCATCACGTTGAAAAATTGTATTGACTAGTTTGTTTTTATCCTTTTTACAAATTTCTGGTCTATAATTTGTTATCAAATTGTATATTGCACTTCTATCAGAATAATCTATTTTAAGTTTAAAATCTACCCTGCCAGGTCTAATAAAACTTGAGTGTAAACGTTCAGGATAATTTGTTGTCATGAATATTAGTTTATTCATCCCCCCTATACCATCAAATGTATTTAACAAACCTGATAATGTAATATCAGATTCTTTTGAAAATAAACAATCAACATCTTCTAAAATAATAATCGATTTTTTTTCATCAACTCTTTTAAATAAATATTGTAAAGTTGAAATTGTTGTAGTTTTGTTCGGGGCAAAATTAAATATATTTATACCATTTTTGAATGCAAAATTTTTAATCAATGATGTTTTTCCTGTACCAGGTGGACCATATAATAAATAACATCGTTTGTGAGAAATATTTCTCTGTTTATAAAATTCTTCTTTCAACATAAATTTTTCATAATCTGCACAAATTATATCTAAATATTTATATTTTTTTTCATTTGAATGTATATAAGAAATATTATTAAAAAATAATACTTCATCGGTAATCCACAAACCATTATGATATTTATACAGTCTGATATTATCCTTATTTTTATTTTTTTTATCATGAATATAAATATCTTCCATAAATTTCTTGACAATTGATTCTATGTTTATAATATTTAAACTTGTAATGACTATTTGTCTAGTTTTATTTGCACTTGTACTTGTATTTGTTATTTGGTTTGAATTAATACAAATATAGTCAACCATTATTGGTATTTTTTGATAAAAAAATTTTAAAACTTGTAGGTACAAATTCATTATCATGAGTATGAAAATTTACAATTTCATATTTTTTAAGATTTAGTTCAATCCAACGTTCAAAATTAAATTGTGCATCACTTTCTGTATATGTAAATTTTACTATAAAATACGACAGTATATAATTACATATAGATTGTGAATACAAATGAAAATAATATAATATTGATGGTACAATTAGTAAATAAATATTTTCAATATTCATTTTAAATTAAAATGAATATTTATGTATAATTTCATTTTTACTCCAAATGATAACTTTTTAAAATTACCTTTTAAAAGTATAATTATAAAAATGATGAATTGTTCAACTCAATTATTGCAATTATTAAATCTACTAGATAGTCAAAAAATGTGTGTACCACTCGTTATACAACAAATTGAACGTATGAATACTGTATGTCAAAAAGAAAATCGAAATGATGTTTCGATTATTAAAGAAGAACTTTTAGATAGAATGGATTCAGATGTATACGATAATTTTAAAACAGACCAATATTCTGATAGAAATATATATATAGCTCAAACAGCTATTTTTAGATGCTGGCCTACTATACATTATTACACTTTTCAATCGCTTAATTGGCGCCATAAATTTTATTATTCACTTTCTAATACATTTGAAAATACATTAAAACATATATTTTTATATAAATATGAACGTTAATTTATATATAAAAGTTGTGTGTAAAAAATCCATTTCCATCTGTACCACATGCAACAGATTTATAATTACCTGAAATTATTTGATAATGACCGCCACTTGGTCCTTCTGATATATATGCATTAATACATCCGTTTATTCCTGCTCCTGGTCCACCTACTCCTCTCATACATTCACATTGAGCTCGTTCACCACATCTTCCATAACTATTATGATACCCTCGTGACGCATCATTTGATGCACTTGTATTTGCACATGATATTTGAGTTGCCGATGCTGCAACTAATGGTGCAAGTCCTTTTGATTGTCTAAATTGATTTATTAATGATACACAATCACCTCCTCCTTGTTCCTTGTCCTTGTCCTTGTCCTTGTCCTTGTCCTTGTCCTTGTCCTTGACCTTGACCTGGTATTTGTCCCAGTACTTGTAATAAAGCAGCAAAGTCCGTATTTACAGACTCTATATCATTAGCCATTTTATAACTAGGAAGTGGCATAATTTTATTAATAAAAACTGTTAATATTAAAATGACTATAAACGTTATAAAGAATATATACATTTATGATTTAAAAAATATAAAAATTAAATGACTAGTGAAAATGAATTTAATTTTAAATATTTAAAATTAAATTCAAATGATTAATTTAATCTTTAGTGGAGTATTTTTCAAAAATAAATTCGCAATAGGCAAAGATAATGAATTATTAATTACTATACCAGATGATTTGAAATATTTTCAAACGACAACTACCCATGTAAAAACTGATAATCAATTATTTTATAATATAGTATTAATGGGAAGAAAAACATGGGAATCAATACCTGAAGAGAACAGACCATTAAAAAATCGAATTAATTTGGTATTAACCAATAATAGAAAATTGTATAAACCTTTACCCAAAAAACTTATAGATGAAACAGAATATTTTATAACTTGGAAACAATTTGAAAAATATTATAAAAAAAATAATCCAAATGTATTTGTAATAGGCGGTGCAGAAATTTTAAATAAATGTATATTAGAATCTTTAGCAGATAAAATTTACTTTACTGAAATTGATGTCAATAAACAATTTGTAGTAAATGCGAATATATTTGTAAATGTATTTAGTAATGAATACAAACTTGTATCAATATCAGAAAGAAAGTATCATGGACTTTGTTCTTATAGATATCTTTTATATCATAAGGTTCAAGAAAAAGGCCAAAATGAAGAAAAATATGTAAACTTGTGCAAAGAAATTATAAATAACGGTGAAGAAAGAAATGATAGAACACTTATTGGAACTAAAAGTCAATTTGGGAAACAGCTCCATTTTGATATATCTCAATCTATTCCTCTATTAACAACCAAATCAGTTCCATGGAAACATGTCATAGAAGAATTATTATGGTTTATGCGAGGAGATACAGATTCTAAAATTTTAAGTAAAAAAGGTGTTAAAATTTGGGATGGAAATACTTCTAGAGAATTTTTAGATTCAAGGGGATTGTATTTATATGATGAAGGTATATTAGGTAAAGGTTATGGTTGGCAATGGAGATTTTTTGGGGCAAAATATTTACCAATTTTTGCCGATACGTCAAATGTACCTAATAGATATACAATAGGTGGTTTTGACCAATTGAAATATATTATAAATGAATTACAAACAAATAGATATAGCAGACGAATATTAATGTGTTATTGGAATCCAATTGATTTAAATGAAACTGCATTACCACCTTGTCATTTTTCTTGTCAATTTTATGTACATAATGATGATACACTTGATTGTCATTTTACAATGCGTTCTACAGATTGTGGTTTAGGTTTACCTTTTAATATTGTAAGTTATGCCATATTTACATATATTATAGCAATGAAATGTGATATGAAACCTGGAAAATTAATTTATACAGGGGGTGATGTCCACGTATATAAAAATCATATCAAAGATTTACTTGGTCAATTAGACAGAGAAATTAGACCAGAACCACATATTATAGTAGATTCGTCTATTAAAAATAAAAAAATTGAAGACATTAATATTAATGATTTTGACCTCGTAGGTTATTTTCCCCATCCTCATGTTAAACTTTTGATGGCTGTATAATTTATAAAAATGAAAATACAAGTTAAAGGATTTTTAAATAAATAAATGAAGTGTCAATATGAAAATTGTAAAAAATCCACAGTCATTATTGGAGATTGCAAGTATTGTAATAAAAAATATTGCATGACACATCGAATGGTTGAAACTCATTTCTGTTCAAATATAAAAGATTGTCGGGAACAAGCGCGTAATAAATTTGCCAAACAACTTGTTGATAGCAAGTGTATTGCCGTTAAAGTCGATAAAATTTAAAATGAATACTAAAAATCATCAATTAGTTAAAAATATGGACGATTTTATTAATAAAAATCTAGATGCTAATTGTTGGGATATATATAATGCACACGTAGATTTCATAGGAGAAAAGTATTGTTTTACTATTACTATGAAATCTAAAAAAGATAATGAAATTTTTGATGAAAGAGCAAATAGTTATATAACTATTAAAAAAGATGGTTTTATTCGTGGTAAAATAGACTCTGAATATAGTTATATGCAAGTGCTGTTTTATATTCAACCTTTTAATTTTGAAGATACAAATTTGTATTATAGTTTTAATAGAATAACTGAACTATCTTTGAAACAAATCATGTTTGATAAAAATTTACCAACTATAATAGTAAAATCATGTATACCTGATAAAAAAATATCTATACAACTTTATAATATTGAACAACAAACTATAAAAAACAAAAAGGAATTGAATGGAGAAATTGAATGGAATCCATATAATGGTAATAAATATTTGGAAATGGTTAGGAATTCTGAATTCAAATTGAGATGGGATTTATTTTAAAAATGAAACGATTTTTATTGTATTTTAATTATGTATACAAAATGAAACCTATTTTAATTACAAGTTTTTTAACTGGATTTTGCCTAGCAAAATCTATACATTACCCAGAAATACAATATTATTATAATCGAGAAGGAGTTTCAGCTTGTGCTGAACCATTAATGCATATTCCTTGTACAAATGAAATGCATATTACTGGAACTAAATATTATTATCCTTATTATGTATGGACTACATTTGAAAAAAATCAAACTGAGTTGTATTATAAATTATGGTTCAATTTTAATAATACCGAACCAATTTTATTAGATACATATGAATGTGACGATTTATATCATCATTCGACTGTTAAACCAAGTATTTTTGAAAATTTGCATTTTAATTTCAACTTGACATTTGAATCATATTGTAAATTTTCAAAAGATATGGTTAATGATTTTATAATTTATCAAGAAACAAGTATTGATAATAAGTTACAAAGTAATTTTACATTGATAGATTTTATAGATTGGTATATTGTTGAATATGATACTACTCTATATTACGAATTTTTACCAATGATGGAGATGCAGAAAACACCTCCACCTAATTATATTATTTGTTTAAGTTGTAAAACTAAATAATTATTTAATAAATAAATGTTTTTTATAATTATTACATTAATCGTGGTGTGTATCATTTGGTTTATGAGTGATACAAATAATATAGGATATGTTCCAAAAAAACCAAGTGGTGGTAAAGGTAGTAGTAATACTGGTAGTAAAGGTAGTAGTAATACTGGTAGTAAAGGTACTGGTAGTAAAGGTACTGGTAGTAAAGGTACTGGTAGTAGTAATACTGGTAGTAAAGGTACTGGTAGTAAAGGTACTGGTAGTAAAGGTACTGGTAGTAAAGGTACTGGTAGTAAAGGTACTGGTGGTAAAGGTACTGGTGGTAAAGGTAGTAATACTGGTGGTAAAGGTAGTAATACTGGTGGTAAAGGTAGTAGTAATCGTTCTACTAGAAAACCAAAACCTGGTACTAACCTAAATGCTAGAGAAAATACTTTAATTTATAAAATTACTGGTGATAAAATACCACCACCTACTCTAGAAAGATTAGGGAAAGCACTTGCTGCTTATCAAAAATACAATAAAAGTGGAAACGCAAACCCTTCATCATCATATGCAGATTTAGTTGCAAATGATTTTTTAACATTTGTCAATGGCAAATGGCAATCAAATATATGTCCAAATGGTAGAACTGGTAAAGATTGTGCTGGTGGTGGTGGTGGTGGTGGTGGTGGTGGTGGAAGTAGTGGTGGTCCTACAATAAACACAAAATTACCACGTAATCCACCACCAGATCAACAACAAAAAGTGACAATAGGTGGATTTACGGCAAATGAAGCATATTTTCAATGGAATAATAATGGAGTTAAGATATCCAAAGATGGTAATTATATTTCAGCATTTGTTAATCCACAATCTACCGATGGTTCTAATGAAAGTAATTCTACAGATACTCATAGAAATGAACTTGCAATGAGAGTTAAAAAAGTAACAGATTTGAAAGAAATATCATTTAATTTTTCAGCAAGTGGTTATAATCATCTTGGAGAAAATCAAGGTGGAGTAATTTTCCAATTTAAACCTACTGGTTATGGAGGTAATGATGGTGTAAGATTGGCAATTGAAAATGGAAAACTAGCATTAGGACTCCCAAAAAGCAAAGACGGTGGTGATATAAAGGTTATAAAAGATGAACTGAAATATAAAATAATACCTCCAACACCATCTCTAGAGATTTTAAAAGATTCTTATGGTAAAGAAATTGATATAAATACTGTTAAAAATATTGGAATGAAAATTGGCGAAAACAATATAACTACATTGTATGTAAATGGAAATGCTGTAACTACATTTGAAAATCCAAAAGCTAGAGATCCATCTAATAACTCCGAAAATGAAGTCAATGTGAAATTTGGTATAGAAGTTCCTGGCGATTTAGATGGAAGATTTGCAACTGAATATAGTGATATATCTATAATAAAACGTTGATAATATAAATAGGATTTATTTTAAAAATGAAATAACAAGTTAAAGAATATTTGAATAGTAAAACGATGGAACTATCATTGATATTAAAATCTATTGATATATTAGGAATAGAAAATAATCAAGTCAAGCAATTAATAAATGATACAAATTATATAATATACGATTCATTTGAAGAAAATTTGTCTAAACATTTTATATATTTTAAACCAATTTCTACTTTAAAATTCATATCTAATGTATTTGTCGATTTTGATTTTGTATGTAATGTACTAAAACCTACACATATCAAACATGAAAATGATATTGCATTTAATAATTTATTTGTTAAACTATGTTATGAAGGTTATAGTAAAGCTGTCCATTTTATATTATCTTGTGTTTCACCTTTGAATATTTCTTTTGATGATAATCAACCTCTTGCTGCTGCTGTAGAAAATGGTCATCTAGACATTGTTAAATTTCTTATTAAACACGGTGCTATTCCTCAAGATGACTATATTATTAATTTAGCATGTCAAGAAGGACAATTAGATATCATCAAGTTTTTGTGTAAATATGGAATCGAGTTTCCAAATTTATCAATCGTTTATGCTGCTAATAAAGGACACTTGTCTGTTGTCGAATTTTTACATAAAGAATGTAGAATAAATATAAGTGAACAAGCAGTTAAAAGAGCAATATATACAAATAATATGGGAATTTTAAAGTACTTTTTAAATTATTGTCCTCCATCAACATATATGATGATTACTGCTTTAGATTCGGCTAATTCAGAATTGATTGATTTTTTATATAATCAAGAACCACATCAGTATGATTGGAAACAAATATTTCTATATTCTATATCAGTTAAAAATATAGAAATGTTTAAAAAATTTTTAAACAAAGTTGAAATAGATGATGATACTATGAACGCTGGTTATACACTTTGTTGTAAGAGTGATAATATTGAATTTTGTAAAGAATTGATTCTTAAAACATCGTTTGTTAAACGACAATTATATTATCATAGTATTATTAACCATTCAATACATATTCTAAAATACTTGACAATAAATCTTGGTAGTTTAGATAGTATTGATGAAGATTTGATTAGTTTGATTATTGAAAATAATATGTATAATATATTTAAATTTCTAATTGTTCGGGGATTAAAAATCAAAAGTAAATATATTTTATTATCAGATGATACTAAAATGATTAAACTATTTTTAACCAAATTTACTATAAAGGAAAAATATAGATATAAATTATTAAAAAAAATGGTTAATGAAAGTAATCTCGAAATTATTAAAATATTAATGGCTCAAAATACATCAGTATCAGAAAAAATAATGAAAAATGCTATAAATCAAGGTAATATAGAATGTATTAAATTTTTATCTTGTAAATATAATGTCACTAAAGAAATTCTTATACAAATTATAAAATCTGGTCAATCATTTGAAATTTTCATGTTGTTGTATAGATTATATGGAAATCCACATTCAGAATTAATTGATGCTGCTATAAAATATGGTAATACTCGTATTGTTCAATTTTTCTTATCCTTTGATTTATTAAATGAAAAACAATTTTTAGAAAGCGCTTTAAAATATAACCAAATAAATGTTGCAAAAATTATAATTAAAAAATTTTAATTTACTTTTGACTTGTTTATCAAAACTTGTTAAATAAATTAAAATTTAATTTGTACTTCCAAAACCACCGTCTTTTCTATGTGTTTCTCCTAATTCATCATATTGAGTATTAATATTCATAAAGTGTTGCTGTTTTAAAATCAATTGACAACACTTGAATGGAAATTCTATATCAGGAACTTCTGGAGCAACTTTGGTAAGTGCTACATATAAATTACCAGTATAACTATTATCTATGATACCCATACTATTTGATAACATATATCCACTCTTACTTAATGAACTTCTAGGTACAATTTCAGTATAATAACCAAATGGAACTTGAATTTGAATACCTGTATCATATAAAGCAGTAGTACTATTTAATTGTTTATGTTTTTTAATAACTGTCAAATCATAACCGACATCGCTTAATCTAACTTTATTTGGAGTAACAGCATCATTATCTACAATTCTTACATTACAATCAACTGGATTAATCGCACGATTAAAGTAAAAATATGTATGATTTTTAGATACCGGATTTTTATAAATAATTTCTAATAAATCAAACACATTACATTTTCTATCAAAAATAATTGAATTTGCATCTTCTTTATAAGGAATAGAAATGTATTTATCAAAATATTTTTTCAAAAATTTAGGTACAACTAATTTATTAAATATATTCAATTCATCATAAGTATCAAAATAACCTTGAAGAATTAGAATAAATTCGTCATAATTTAATTCTACATCTTTCCATTCTGATTGTAAATATTGTTTCACAGAATTTAAAGGATATGGCTGATTTTTACCTATGTTATAATTAGATAAAATTTTTTCAGTATATAAATTACTTTTTTCAGATAAAAATACTTGTTCATCTTCGACGTGTGCATCGATAAAAATACCAGAAATGTAATATTGCTCCATTATTCTATTTGTTTTGAACTTTTAATTTTTAAATCAATTCATTTTTAAAAACAATCTTTTAACATTGTTTTTTAATTAATAAATGTCAAGTTGTTCAAAATGTTTTTCTCAATTTCACGATGATGACGATGCTCTTGTAATTGAATCATTTGAAGATTATTCAGCTGGTATATTTAATGATGGTAATAGTAACCCATATCATAATTATCTTAGTGCTATGCAAGCTGTTTATAATCCACCTGATTATATGGTTATGATGCGTCCATATCAACAGATGATGCAACGTAACCGTGATTTATATGAATGTTTTGAAGTAGAACCCGATGTTCAACAACAGTTATTCAACATGGGTGATTATCAAGATTTCTATCACAATTTGTATGACAATGTTTAAATATTAAAAATGAATTGTCCATTTTAATACAAATATAGTATTAAAATGGAAGAACTACCGATACTTTATAATATCGCCAAGAATGGTAAAATGCAATTTTGGAGAATTTATATCGAAGATGATGAAATTTATAGAGAATCGTGGTATCAAGGTGGAAAAACTAGATTATTTCCTCCAATAGTATGTACTCCTAAAAATGTAAATAAAGCAAATGAAACAACTATTGCAGAACAAGCTCGTTTAGAATGTAAAAGTAAATGGACTGCTCAAATGAAAAAGGGATATAAAATTTATCAAACAAAAGATGAAAAAGAACAAGTTCAAGTTGAAGAAGAAAAACAATTATTACCCATGTTGGCTCAAAAATTTACTGAAAGAAAAAAATATATCAATTTGCCTTGTGGTGTATCTAGAAAATTGGATGGTATTCGTATGATTGCTACAAAAGATTCATCTGATAAAATTAAACTTACATCTAGAACAAGTAAAGAATTTTATTGGATGAATATTATTCGAAATCACTTGCAAGAAATTTTTAAAAAGTTTCCTGGATTAATTTTAGATGGAGAAATTTATTCTCATACATTGCCTTTTAGTGTTTTATGTGGAGCTGTTCGGAGTGTAAATTCGCCAAGTTCATATGATGATATATTAGAGTATTGGATTTTTGACATTGCTGATGAAACTAAACCTTATAAAGAAAGAATTGATATATTGAAACAAATCAAAGAATGGTATGATTCCAAGTTTATCGAAAAGTGTATTAAATTTGAATTGTACGAAACAATTCAAAATTTAGATTTTATTCAAAAGTATCATGATGAATATGTATCACAAGGTTTTGAAGGACTTATTATTCGAAATTTAGATGGTATGTATAAATTTAAATATAGAACAAATGACCTTCAAAAATATAAAAATTTTGAAGATTCTGAATTTGAAATTGTAAATTTCAAAGCTGGTCAAGGAACTGAAAAGGGTGCTATTGTATTTGAATGTAAAATGCCCAATTCTTCAACAACTTTTGATGTAAGACCTAGAGGTAGTATTGATGAACGTATAAAACAATATAATCGAGGTAACGAATATATAGGTAAACAATTGATTGTGAGATATCAACCTCACGTAAAAACTTCTGACCAAATTAAAGATGATTTACCTAGATTTCCAGTTGGTATTGAAATTAGGGACTATGAATAGTTATTCCACGTTCTCTAAACCAATAATTAGCACCATTTTCATAAGAAATGTACAATTCTTCACCAGCTTTAATATCTCTATTTGTTTTCAATTCAATTGTACAAGTTATTGGATCAAGTTCATAATCAACATTTGGATGTGTTGAATGATTATAAATACTTGCAAAACCAAAACCTAAAAATGTATGTTTATCATCTAATTCGAAATCATAATTTTGAATTTTACCATATCTATCTTTTTCTTTAAGAATTAAACCATGTGCGCGTTCTATAATGGTATTACATGGAATAGATTTAGTAGTATATACACCTTTACCAGCATCTTTGATACACGATGGTTTCACTATAAGAAAATTTGATATAAATATACCTGTACAAGGCGGTGTTTGTTTACATTTTTTCTTTAACTGAGCAAATTTATAAATTATAAACATTAAAATTAAAAATATTAAAATCTGAGCAAGCATTTTTATTTTAAAAAATGTTTATAATTAATTAAATGAATTATATTATTGCATCTTATGCTGGAACTAAATATGAATTTTCATTAGAATTACAAATGCAAAATTTGTTTACAATTCTTTTAAACAAAAAAACAACTTTATTGAAACAAATTACAATTGTTTGTCCTTCTGTTAAACCTCACCATACTCGTAAACAATTTTATTACAATTGGGATAAATGGATTCATCTTTTTCAAATGTATTTACCACATATTGGTTTAATTTATATGGATTATATTGGAGAAAATTTACACGCGTCTTATGACCAATGGTTACAAGCTATACTTAAATTTCCAGACTTTGAATATTATCTTTTAGTTGAAGACGATTATTGTATTCATCCTTCTTTATTAGATTTTGATTCACAATTAGTAAATACATACAATGATATTGTTAAAGACAATAATTATATTGGTTATGTTTGTACATATGCTGATGCTATTATGGGACATCCATATCATGCAGCTATATCTAATGGAATAATTAATAAAAAGACAATAGAAGCATTCAAAGATATAGAATTATTGAAAGAATATTACAAATGTTCGAGTAATTATGGTATAGAACAAGTAGGTTTTTCAAATTTATTTTTAAAATTTAACATCCCTGTATATTCATTACACAATATTTATAAAGCTATATTTTGGTCATCATATAGAAATAAAGTAGAATGTTTTTCTAAAAATGATGTAAAACAATATTTATTTATACCTATTCAATTTTTAACTACAATAAATGATTTTTAAATTTAATTTCAAAATTTAAAAATTAATATGATGCATAATATTTGAGCATGTTTCTTAATTTTTGATTTTCACGTTTTAATACATCTACTTCATTCATAACTGGAATACGTTTTACATATCCACCCATAGGATAATATAATCGCGAAGGTCTATGAGAAATTTGTGGAGATGAAAGAGGAATTCTTATTTTGGGTATTTGTTGATAACATGGACAATCATCAAATGATTGAGATGGTGGTTGTACAGGTCTTTGTTTAAATTGTTGTGGACAATCACATTCTTCTAAAGGTCGAGGTGGTTGTGGAGGTTGATATGGACATTCGTTTTTAAATTGTTCTTGTTGTTGTTGAGTTAGTGGACATTTACAATCACCTTTTTTAAAATGTTGTTTCTGTTGTTGAGTAAGTGGACAGTTCTTTTTTGAAATAGGAGGTGTAGGTGTAGTAGTATGTTCTACTTGTTCCAATTTTTCCATTTTTTCATTATAGTCTACATATTGTTCTTTATCAACCGTGACATAATTTTTAGAATCGGAATCATAAATATAATATTCTTTAGAGTCATTAACATTTTTAACTCCACATCCATATTCATTTAATTTTCCATTATCTAAAATACTTGAATAAAAATATGTTTCACTGAAATTGTTTGACATTTATATATTTTTCCAAATTTTTAAATATATAATTATCTAATTATCTAATCATCTATTTATCCAATTCTATAAATATTAAACATACAATTTGGTGCATCTAATACCCATTCATCTATATCATTATCTGCAAAAAATTTACATGATATTTTAGTTATATTGGCAAAAGAAACTATACCACATATATAATTTAATGTAGATGCGCAACTACTATTTGAAAGCGGATAAACATAACCACGACATATATATTCTTTAAGCTCTTCATTATACCAACCATAACCCAATCTATTTTCACATTGATTATTTATATCCAATTGAATAACACATTCAATTTTATATATATTATTTGGTAAAAGTATAAACATGTTTTTATTCATATTATTCCACTTGTTTATGTGCATATGTTTTTCTATTAAATTAGTCCCATTCCTAACAGATAATACATCTCCTTTTAATTTAAATGAACAATACTCTGGTTGATAACTATATATATCTCCGGTTGGTCCTTTTGGACCTGTCATACCTTGTGGTCCCATTGGACCTGGTAATCCATGTAGACCACGTGGACCTGTTATACCAATATAACCATCTGGTCCTCTAGGACCTGTTATACCAATACCTGGTGGCCCCCGTGGACCTGTCATTCCTTTAGAACCAGTTGCTCCACGAGGTCCTATATAAACATTACCAGGAGGTCCTGTAGGACCTTGAGGACCTTCTATACCTTTTACAGTTCCTATTTTCACACTCGTATTATCATCAAAATATAAAATAACATGACCAAGATGGTTAATATTTATAGCTTCTATATTAGTAAAAGATGTTATAGGATTAATTTCATATTTACATGAACCAATTTCAGTTTTTTTTGCGTCTTTAAATATTACTGTATTATTTGTTGAATTTATATCTATAGTATGTATCCTATTCATTACAATTTGAAACTAATAAATAAAATTTTAAATTATAATAAATGTTGAAACTTTTTACATCTATTTTAACTTTGATACAATTAGTTGGTGCTACAGTTACCGTTACTGTAACACAATGTCCAACTTCAACGGATTTGCAAACTTCTACTGCGGTGGTAGATCAATATCAAAAAGATTGTTTACAGTATATAAATGATTTTAGAAAACAAAAGGGTGTACATCCTTTAAAAACTAGAAAATCAAAAATTAAATGCTCAAATAGAGAAGCTTTTTTGAATTTTAAATCTAATAAATTTCATACTAAATTTGGCATGTGTGATGAAAATGGACAATGTGAATGTAAAGGATTTACAAATATTAAAGATTGTATAAATGCTTATATATCTGAAGGACCTGGTGGTGGTCATTATGAATTATTACGTTCTTCTGATTTTACACATCTAACTTGTGGTATATATAAAATACCAAATGGTGGATATTATTATACACATAATTTTTACATTATATCTAAAAAACCAACAACTACTTCAACACATCCTACTACTACTAAACAACCAACTACTACTAAACAACCAACTACTACTACAACACAAGTACCAACTACTACTCAACCACAAGATAATAGTTATACATCACGTTGTTTAAAGTTAGTAAATGATTTTAGAGCAAGTTTAGGATTGCAACCTCTTGTACAAGCAACTGCTCAACAAATACAATGTGCTAATAACGATGCTCAAAATGATTTAGCTAATGGTTTTCATAATAGTTTTGGTCGATGTAGTGAAAGAGGTCAGTGTGAATGTAATGGTTATAGAACAATAGACCAATGTATCAATGCTTATATATCCGAAGGGCCAGGTGGTGGTCATTATGAAATTTTAAAGGGGAGATATACATCATTAGCATGTGGTACTGATGGTAATACATTTTATACTCATAATTTTTATTAAACTAATGTCAAATTTTAGAATTTAATATAATTCTAAAATTTAATTTCATAAAATTTAATATTCTTCTGTAAAATCATCTTCTATATAATCATCTTCTTCAAAAAAATCTTCTTCGTCATAATCTTCTTCATCGTAATCTGAGTTTAGCTCTTCTTCATCTCTATATTGAGCTGCAAAATCTCTAAAGTAATCACTATCTGGAGTATCAGCTCTTTCTTCCGTTAAATCAAATGCACCGAAATCATACATATCCATATTTAATGAACGTAGTTGTCCTGGCAGTGCTTGTGGAATAGTTGGTAATTTAGTTGTTGAAGACATTGTAGTCATACGTGTAGTTGGAGGCATTGTAGTTTGTGGCATTGTAGTTTGTGGCATTGTAGTTAGAGGCATTGTAGTTGGAGGCATTGTAGTTGGAGGCATTGTAGTTGGAGGCATTGTAGTCATCATACGTGTAGTTTGAGGTGGTTGTGTAGATTTTTTGAAATTATTTATATTAAAAGATAACATATAATTGACAACATGAGCAGACATGAAACCGTTAAGTGAAATTATAACTGTGACTAAATGAGGTGGTATAGTAACAAATTTTCTATATGTATTGGCAATTAAAATTGCATTCAAGAAAATAGTCAATATAATAAGAATAGATTGGAAAGTATTGATAAGTTGAAGTTTAGCAATAGTACTATCAATCATTAATATTACTATGTAAAATATAAAACCCATCATAAAGTTTAACCAATAATTTGTTGGATAAGTATATGGATTTTTAAGAATAAAGAGAGAAGACCATATTATCGATATAATTAAAAATAATATGAATCCGAGCAAAATCTTTTGAGAATCTTGAGGATTTATCGACATTTATTAATGTATTTTTTTTAAAAAACTTTAACAATACTATTATCTTCCATTTTAAATATATTTTTATAATATATTTAAAATAGTAATTAAACTACTGGGAAACTTGGCATCATAGCGACACCACATGTTCCAAAAATACTTTCCCCTCGACTAATTTTAATATAACCTTCATCTCCATAAGTTGTACCCCAGGAATTTTTAATAGTATAAAAATCTTGTCCATCTTCTGTTCCAAAACCAACTAGTAATACAGCATGGTCTAAACTATAACCACATTTATCAAAAACTCCAGATTTATAAAATCTAAATTCTTTTGATGACGCATCAATTGCTACAGAAATTGGTCCGACATTATACAATGTTTCAGTTAAACGTGTTTCATTCAAAGGTGTAACATCTAACCATTTTTGAATAAATGTTTTATTTGTAGAATCTTTCAAAGTCTTATATTTACACATATGACTTTGTGCTGAATATGGATAATCATCTTCAGTCGATAGACCAAAACGTTTAACATATCTAAACGCTCTATCTACCATACCTCCATTACAACCCATATTAGCATACATCCAACTACAATCTACCAATTCTTGTTCTGATAAAAGAACCTTTTTATTATTGTGAATAGATACTTGAGATTCAATTGCTCCAGTAGTACTAAATGTCCAACAAGAACCACATTGTCCTTGATTTTTAACTTCAGATACATGACCTTCATCTCTCCAATCGAAATGAGATGGAACAGGTTTTGTATATACAGTGTCATCATATCCCCAGATATTAGGTTCATATAATTCCATATTAATAGGATGTGAAGAAAAGAATTTAAACTCGATATCAGTTAAATCGGCATATTCATTAATATCAAGGAAAAAATTGACATCGTTACGAGAATTATGACTAGCAATGAAATTATAATTATCACAGAAAATTTCCATTCTTAAATTTCTTTCATTATCATCTTTATATACCTTGTTATATTTCATAACAAAATCTTGGAAAAGAGTAGAACACAATAAAGTAATTGTAGTAGAAATAATATGAACCATTTTTGTTATAATATTTTTCTTCTTAAAATTAAATTTCATTTTTGAAAATTAAAGTAATTTTAAATTAAAGTAATTTTAACAATTCATCTAATTCGGAAAACCATATATTTTGTGAAGTTGTATTTTCGAGTGTAGAATGTTCAGAACACAAATTTTTAATATTTTTTTCCAATTTTTGAATAGAATCCAAAGTAAAATCATAAATAGGAATATTTACAAGATAGTCAAATGATTCATCTACTTGTTTATAATTTTTACTTGAGAGTATATCCAATAATTCTGATTTAGAAATTTTACCAATGACAATTTCATCATTTACAACTGCCTTGATAAATTTCAATTTGTTTCGTAATTTTTCAATTTGTGAATTCAAATTTTCAAGCAATACAACTTTTCTTTTTTTATACATTTCTAATCTATAATCTGCAAAAGATGTTAAAATATCATCAACTGTATTATATTTTTCAATACGAGTGCCATTATCTCCTAACACTACCATATTATTAAGATTAATACTTGAATTTAAACTAAATAATTCAATAGCTTTATCGTGTTCGATATTACTAAAATTTTCAAACAATTGAATTTCAAAATGAACATTATCTGTTGTAGAATAATTTTTCAAAGATTTGATTTTTTTGTTTTCCAAAAGTTCTTCAAGAGCTTGTTTATAATTATCAATCCAAATACCAATTGGTAATTCTTTTATAACCCAAGTATTACCCTTCTTTTCCAAAATACCAGTAGATGTATATTTTTTTTCTTCTTTTTTAGTAATTGTACCCTTGTAATTATTATACCACGGTGTCAATTCCATTTTTTCACCACTCTCAATATACTTTTTAATCCAATTTACTAAATCTTTTGGATTAAATAAGGGTATATTAGTACTCCATCCAGTTGCAATAGCAACGGAACCATTTACTAATAACATGGGTATAATAGGTAAGAAAAATATAGGTTCAATAGAATTACCATCATCTACTTGATAATTTAATATACATTCATCTTCTTTTCTAAAAATATGCTTCATCATTTTAGATAATTGGGCAAAAATATACCTAGAACTAGCAGCATCTTTGCCACCATGTAATCTAGTACCAAATTGACCATCTTTTTGAATCAATGGAAGATTATTACTGCCTACAAAATCTTGAGCCATTTTTATAATTGTATCAAAAAGACATTGTTCGCCGTGATGATAGCATGTTTTTTCAGAAACAAAACCAGCCCATTGAGATACTTTCATCTTTGTATTTTCTCCTTTTAAAAAGAATGCATGTAAAATCTTTCTTTGAGATTGTTTCAATCCATCAAATATATTGGGTAAATTTCTAATACAATCTTCCATAGAATATTTAATCATTTCTATATTTAAAAAGTCTTCGAATGGAACATTATAAGTAATTGGTTTTGTTAAAAAACCCTTTACATCTATAATACTTTGTTTTTCTTGAAATTGTCTCAACCATTCTTTTCTTTGTTCTGCGTATTTTTGATGGAAAATCTTTTCAATTTCTGAAGTAACTTTATTTTCATCTGTAATTTTATAGAAAATTAAAAGCTTACCAAATGTCTCTTTAATATCTGTATCATTAGATGAACCTAATCCCTTCAAATATTTCACAACACAATTTTTAGGAGCACTTCTCAAGTATTCAGTAGCTTGGTCTAGATTATAAAATCGTAATATTTGTTTGTTGAGTGTCACATTCATAATTGGAGTAAACATACTGGAAATAAATCCAGGACGATAAAATAGTGAAGGGAACAGGTGATGAAAGAAATTCATAATTAACCCGGTAATGTGAAACCCATCAGTATCTTGATCCGTGATAATTAAAACTTTTCCATAATTTAATGTTTTGTATTCACTATCTTTTGAATAATCTGTATCAAATTTGAGATTCAAAATTTGAATCATATCTACAATTTCCTTATTTTTGGTTATTTGTGCTGTATTTGAATTTCTAGTATTTAATAATTTACCTCGCAAAGCATATATACCCCAAAAATCTCTACCTTTTTTATTATCTATACCTACAGATATACCAGTAACTGCAAATGTTTTAGCAGATAAACCTTCACATAAAATCAAAGTACATTCTTCTGGTTTCTTTTTAATCATATTAGCAGGGTCATAACCATTAATAGCTTTAAATACTTTATTCTTTTTTTCTGTTTTTTTCATAGTAGTAATTTCCTTTACATTGATAAATGATTGAATACCTTGTTCAATACTTTCCCATTTTAACACTTTTGTTATATTTGCATTAGTAATTGGTTGTATTTTAATATTAGGGGCAGTTAATTTTGTTTTACTTTGTGAACTAAATTCAGGATTAGGTAAAGTTACATTTACAAACAAGACAAATAATGTTTTAAGTTCTTTGATACCAATATCTTTTTTAGATTTGACAAGTTTTTCACATATAGGTTTTATAAGAGATGATACAGCACTATCTACGTGAATACCTCCATTTTTAGTATAAATGCCATTGACAAATGATATTTGTTCAAAATTACCAGTTAAAGATTGCCCAAGAACAATTTCATATTTTTCATCTTTGAATAACAAAAGCTCGCTATCATTCACAATATCAAACATTTTAGAATAATCTAAAAGAGTTTTGATTTGGATTTTTTCATCATTGAAATATACATCTAATTTGGTAATCATACAAGTATCAATTAAATATCTTTTAAACAAATTAATCATATCTGGAGAATATTCTTTAACTCCAAATCTATCAAAATCTACTCTCCAAGAAACGCTAGTATAACCATATTTACTTTTACACGAAGTAATTTTAGGTTTAGATACATTTGACATATTATCTGTCCATTTCTGTATATATTTTTTTTGAGTTTTTGTATCTACACATTCAATTTCAAATTCTTTAGAAAAAAGATTGGTACAACTTACACCAATACCATTTTTACCACTTGTGTATCTTTGTTCCTTATCGTTATAATTGGATGAAGTTAATAATTGTCCAAATAACATTTCAGGAATATAAATATTTTTTTCAGTTTCATGATGTTCAATAGGAATTGTATAACCATCATTGACGATTGTAATTTTATCCTCTTCAATTTTAACTTTAATATATTTGGCTGGAATATTAAATTCTTTAGAACGAATCATATTATCTATAGCATTACTAAGAGGTTCAATAAAAACACGAATCAAACCATCAACAACTACAATATCTTTTTGAACAATCTTTTTCTTTTCCTCGTCATAGATAAATGTTGATACTTCACTGGGATGCATATTGCCAATATACATATCTGGACGTTTAAGGACATGCTCCTGTTGGGTTAGTTTTTCGTATTTCAACATGATTATATTTATATTTTAAAAATAGTATCATTAATTCATTTTTAAAATATAAAATGATTTGTTTATTTTTTAAACAGTTTTTGGAACCATCCTTTTTTAACTGGTGATTTTTTCTTGGGAGATGGTGGTGGTGGAGAAGGAGGTGTTATATTAGATTTTAAATTTTCTATAAATTTAATAATAACTGTATTTGCAGCAGGGGTAAAATTCTTTTTCATAATTTTGAAACAACTATTTCTAGGGAGTAAAATTTCATTTTCAACTGGAATATCAGATATAAAACGTAATGGTAAAACATGAGAACCCTTAGGTATATAAATTTCAAGTAAACAACATGGCATTTTCTTTTTAAAAGTTATAGCATTTATTTTATCAGAAGATGTTGATATATAAGCTGGACTTTTAAAATCTTCTTCAATTTTTTTATCAGATTTTATACCACGATATACAATTATACTTTTATCTAATGGTGGTACATTCTTAAATATTTCATCGATAACACTTATATATGTAGATATTTTAGGGGATATTTTTCCATCATTTAAACTTTTATTTATTTCAAGATATCCACTTCCAGTATAATACTTTAATATATTTTTCTTCTTATTTGTCAATTCATCTATATAAACTAATTGTGGATAAAATTCAGTTTCATAATAGTCTATATAATTAGCTGATTCGGGATGAAATTGTTTATTGTTAGGATAGTAATACATTTATTAAAATAAAATGAAAAGTATTCGTATTTTAATAACTGGTGGTTCTGGTTTAGTTGGAAAAGCTATAGCACGACAAAAATTTTCTTTTTTAGAAAAAGAAAGTGTAAACTGGTATTTTGCAACATCTAAAGATGCTGACTTGCGTAATTATAAAGAAATTGTTATATTATTTGATAAAGTAAAACCAACACATGTTGTACATCTCGCTGCTAATGTGAAAGAAATTTATAAAGAAAAAAAACATAATGCTACACTTTTATTAGACAATTTGCATATAAATATTAATGTTCTAGAAGCATGTCATAAATTTAATGTGCAACGAGCTGTAGTATGTTTGTCGGCTTTTATATTACCTGATAATATACACAATAACTTTGTATCTGAAGATATTATACACAATGGTCCACCTTTAGATTCAAATTATGGTTATGCATATGCTAAACGTATGTCGGATATTCTTTGTAGGGCTTTTAATGAACAATACAAACGTGAATATATTTCAATTATACCTTGTAATGTATATGGTCCTGAAGATAATTTTGATATCGTCAATTCACAAATTATTCCAAACATTATTCATAAAGCATATATCGCACATACAACTAATACTATATTAACTATCGATAAAATATATACTAAATTTAGACAATTTTTATACGTAGATGATATGGCTTGGTTATGTATATGGGCTTTATTTAAATACGATAGACCACAAGAAAGGCTTTTATTTGCATCAAATGAAACGGATATCATTTCGATAAATAAAATTGTAGAAATTATAGCAAAATTTTTCAATGTAAAATATAAAATAATAACGAGTTCTGATTTTGTTTCAATATCTAATGAAAAACTTATAACAAGTTTAGAAAGAACTGGGTTTAAAGATTTTAAATTTACAGAAGTGAATATAGGAATTGAAAAAACTATGAAATGGTTTACAAAAAATTATAATAAAGTTCGAGGAGGTTTGTTTATGTAAATTTAAATTTAATAGATTAGTTGAAATAATTAAATATGTCAAATGAAAATAATATGTATGTAGAATTTGAAAATTTTGATGAAACAACTATTGAATTGAATCTTATGTACTTACAAAAGTCATACTTGAAAATGTAATTGGTAATTTGATTCGAGTTCAAGTCGTTATTAATGATATGGTCGTCGAGACCATCAATGGTTGAAATATCATAATTTGTATTCAAGTCCAAGTTGGGTAGTTCCATTTTCGTTCACAGTTTCTCCACTTGGTGGACTTCCTCTTACTACTAAACATTCGACACGTATATCACTTGGTTTCGACAAACCTCAACCATCAGATAAATTACGTGCTATTATCGAATGGAAACATGTAAATCATCATTCAATGTTGGTGAATAGTTTAAAATGGTGTGACAATTAAATTTAAAATGTAATGTACACATTTTAAATTTACCACAAGAATTTATCTGCAAACCAACCAGCTGTATATTTTGTATGTCTATCTTTTTCATGACGGATTTTATATCTTTTACGTCTTTCTTTATCAAGGTGATTCAAATGGGAATATAATTTTATTGGAGTTATATCTTTATAATGTTCATACCGTTTATCACCAAATTGAATTGTTTTAATTTTTTCACCCTTTTCATACAATTCTACTTTATATTTTTTAAAACCAGTACCACGATACCATTTATATCTCATTTATTTATAAACATTATGACAACTTATAAATAATTTAATTTACATATTCCAAAAATATATTATTATCTTGAGTACCTTTTTCTTCAAATTTGGGATTTTTAGGAAATATAACTCTAATTTGACCACCTGATTGTACAACTAAAATTTTTGAACCTTTAGGTATTGTAATAATTTTGCTATTTTTATGAATCATAGATTTTTCTAAAGTAGCATATTTTGGAGTATCATGTATACTATATACTGTAATATCTTTTTCCAATTTAGGTGAATTATCAATTGCTTTAGTTATACTTGTTGGATAATTTTTCGAATAATTTAATATCTTGTCGACATCATTTTTAATTTTTGTATCTAATTGTTCATAATATTTATATTGAGGTATTAATGATTTATAAATTTTTAAATTATTGTAATTTGTAACTGACATGGGTACAATTTTTTTAATTTGTTTCTTTTCAAATGGTATGAGTGAATTTAAATTTTCAGAATATTTTACAATCATTGTATTTGCTTTTGGGGTAAACTCTTTTTTAACTATAGTAAAACAACTTTCTCTTGGTAATAAGATTTCCATTTCGTCTGGAAATTCTGATATTGAACGCAATGGTAAAACATGAGAACCTTTGGGAATATAAATTTCGAAAAAACAACATGTCATTTCTTTATGAGCATTAAAAACCAATGAAATATTTTTATCAGATGAAGTTGATACATAACTTAAACTTTTAAATGATTCTGTAATCTTTTTATCTAATTTTATACCACGATACACAATTAAACTATGTTGCAATGGCGGTACATTTTTAAAAGCTTCATCAATTACATTTATATATTCTACATAATAATTGGACACATCTTTTTTATATAATGATTTATTTATAGCTGAATACATACTTCCAGTATATTCTTTCAAAGCATCTTGTTGTTCCCAAGGTAATGTATTTACATAATGTATTTGTTTTTCAAGTTCAGTTTCATATTTACTTATATATTTAGCAGTTTCCGAATGAAGATGTTTATTTTCAGGAACATCCATACTTCCTTTTTTAACAACATGTGAAACTGTTTTACATTTACTTTGACTGATGATGGTGTTTTAATATTTAATTTAGTTGGTGATGATGTTTGACAATAACCCTTTTTAAAAGGTTTTTTTGTACCAGCTATCCAAATATCTGGTTTTTTACAATCAGATTTTTTACCTGATGCAATTTTTTTAACTGGCGTTGGAGATTTAATAACAGGAGTTTGAATTTTTTTTATTGGTATTGGAGATTTAATAACAGGAGTTTGAATCTTTTTTATTGGTGTTGGAGTCTTTTTAACAACTGGTGTTGGAATCTTTTTTACTGGTGTTGGAGTCTTTTTAACAGGCGTTTTTTAAAGTATTGGAACTGCACATTTACCTTTTGTAAAGGGTTTTTTTGTACCAGAAATCCAAATATTAGGTTCATTACAATCTGTTTTTTTAATATTCAAAGTAGAAACAATTTTTGTACAATAACCTTTCTTATATGGAGATTTCTTACCAGGTACCCAAACATCTAAAGATGAACAATTTCTCATTTATTTAAATAGTTATTAAATGAGAAATTTAAATAGGAATTAATTTAATATCAGATGACAATCTTGATTTCAAATTTTTAATACGTTGAGATTGAGTTCGTTTTTTAGGTGATTTGCTTACACGTTTAAGAGAACGTTTAGCTGAACGTTTCATAGTTTTTTTAGGTGAACGCTTAGGTGAACGTTTACCTGAACGTTTAGGAGATTTACCACGCTTTATTGCCATTTATTATATAGAAAATTATTTGATTTAAAGAATGTGACAAAAGTTATAAATGTTTCGGGCAAGTGATTTAAAAAGTGGTATCCCAACTGAAGATATGATGAATTATAAAATTAAAAGCATCAATGTACATACAAGTTTACCAAAAGTTGAAAATACACAATATACTAATTCTAATTCTACCGTTCCCACAGTTACAAAACCGCCAACACAATTTACACCACCTGTTGCACCTGTTTCAGTTCCTCCATCTCAACAACAACCTACTTCGCAGTCTCCATCTTCATTTCAACAAGATATGGAAGCCTTTATTCAATTAATTCTAGAACATCCACAATATCAAGATTTATTTAAAGGTCCACGAGGTGAACCAGGTGCTGTCGGTCCTCAAGGACCAGCAGGAGAACCAGGTCAACCTGGAGAAAGAGGTCCACAGGGTGAAGAAGGATATGAAGGGCCACCAGGTATTCAAGGCCCAATGGGTTTACAAGGACCACCTGGAGTATTTGAAGTAAATGAAGATTTGGATATGAAAGGATTTACATTAAGAAATGTTGCAGAACCTCGTAATGACACGGATGTAGTAACAAAAAAATATGTTGATGATTTATTTGAACAATTTGAACAACTTTTAAACAAAAAGAAGAATAAAAATTGAATTTAATAAGTATTATATTAAAATTATACATTTCACATATCATGTATAATTTTAGAAAATTATATAATAGTGGTGGTGGTTCAGATAAATTTTATAAAGAAAATGGAAATGTATATAAAAATCCTCATACAAATATTATTCAACAAATTATTACAAATTTAAATTTTAAACCCGAAACTAAAATACTTGATTTAGGTTGTGGTGGAGGTGAAGTTACTATCGCTTTACAATCAAAAGGTTTAAATTGTATTCATGGTGCTGACCCGCTCCTAAATCGATAGTCATCATTGGTCATGTGTATAACTAGGGATTTACCGTTGATATTTAGTTTCATTTATCACAGGATATCCACTAAATATAATCAGTTTTAACGAGTGTGTAGCTCCACCCGATACTGATGCTCTATACATATCGTAGATGCATCATACACATAAAGATAGAACGTGCACTTCCATCGTCTCTACCTATTTTATATTTACAAGCTTCGCAGTCATATATTTTATTACTTCCCATATACTTTAGAGTTCCACAGTTAGTACACGATTGTGTAGTGTAACTCTCATCGATTTTGAGTATATGAGATAGTTGTCTTGCTTTTGATTCTAACCGAGTTTTAAATTTGAAATGACCCCAATTCAACATTTCCAATTTAGTTTTCTTGTTCAATGTTGAACGAGTTACCATTTCACTTGTTTTAAATGGTGGTAATCCTATGACTTTATAGTTGGATACCAAATATGAAGCACATTTATAATGCATGTCATTGACTAGATTGGTCCATCGTTTTCTTGTTCTATACCTAGCTTTCTTATAAGAACGTCGTGTTATTTTCTTTGTATCTCTCAATGATTGTAATAAATGTAATTTTTTAACAAGTCTATTATATATCTCTTTTTTATATTCAAATGAAATAAAACGTTCGGAATCATATAATGTCAATGGTGTTCTTACACCTGGATCTATAGCACAAGCACCTCGTTCAATAGATATCGTTTCTACTTCAGATGTATAAGGAACAATGAGATACCATTGTCCATATTCATATTTTATTTTACATTCTTGTTCAGGTTTTTTACCTATATACTTTTCAATAAATGTCCTATCTCCTTTGTTTACTAATATACATGGATTAGAAATACCTTCTTTTTTTAATATAGTTGGAAACAATTTGATATATTTACCATTTAATACAGATTGAACTTGTTTCTCAATATGAAAAGCTGGGTTGTTTTTATAACATCTATAATTCATTTTAAATGAAGCAATATTACCACATTTTAAATTTTCAAATGCAGCTTTTCTACCAATACAATAATCTTTTACTGCACCAGCTCTTACTACTTTAGGTACTTTTTTAACCCATCCATTCAATTCTGGATTAGGAGTACTGTCGATAATAGAACCATTTAATTTTTGATTGCCTTTACGATGTTCATTTAAATCAGATACATCTGTTCTAGTGACAATCATTTCATTAACAAACTTTTCACGTAATTCAAAATGAGACATATTCTTATTTTCATCTTTACATGTCGATTGAAAATAAATAATTTTATTATAAATACAAATAGTACCAGCTATCCAAGTTTTAAATTGTTTAATAATAGATTTATTTGGATAAATTCGTATTCTTCTAGTGAGCTGATTGACATTTGATTTTTCTTGTTTTGTGTCTATCGATGTTACAAGTGTAGACATGCAAGATGTGGAGGACATTAATGAGTTATCATTCTTCGAATCCAATGACATCTCGTTCTTTTTGATTGTGAACCACGAGTTTGCATCCACATAATCTAAACAACTGTCTAAGTAAGTCGGTTGAGAATCTATCAATGTCGGTAACCACAATCTCTGAGACATTTCCTTGTAAGACTGATTCCAATATGGATTTGAAGCCTTTTCTGTACCAGTTAATACCTGAACCAACATCTGAAACCAACTCGTGATCTGGATAGTGAAATCTGAGGAATTTAGATTGTCTTTCAAGGTCGTCCAATTGACCTTTCTCGCTGACTCTACTGTAACAGATTTTTCTTTTTGGATTAGAATTGATATCCCTGCCAATATTGTGATATATATCCGATTGATTATAAGTTCTTTGTCCGGTAGAGCGTCTAATAACTCGTACTTTATTTTGTTTATGCCATCTACGAAGTGTGACAGCTGAAACACCTGCCAACAACCGAGCTTGTCTAG
>Ga0208825_1000495_pt1 | contig 37920 bp, 31 predicted proteins | sample AD_UKC113_MetaG_FD_184450 | JGI IMG/M metagenome (GOLD analysis project Ga0208825, IMG submission 184450) | Active sludge microbial communities of municipal wastewater-treating anaerobic digesters from Hong Kong - AD_UKC113_MetaG (SPAdes)... | ecosystem: Engineered > Bioreactor > Anaerobic >... | reverse complement strand
ATTTGAAGCACAGAAAGAAAGAATCTCATCACGTTTCATAAAGCCAAAAGGGAATCATTTTATATCCAATTTTTCCTCGGAACGAGGAAAAATTGCGTAGCCTTGTTAAGCCTACCTGAATAGTTACCGAAAATTTTCAGTAATCATCTCAATGAAGCTTAGGGAAATGGCTGCTGGAAGTTTTCAATGAAGGTAAAAAGCCGAAAATTTTGGAAATTTCAAAAATACATGTTTGATTAGCTTGGATGTTTTTCAAAAAAAACGATAGCAAGAACAATTGTGAAAATTGAAAGGACATCTGCGGAAAGTCGGAATACTAAAGGGAGTGCAGATTTGCCATCATTACATAAGACCACACGAAGAATTAGAAGGGAAAACACCTGCTGAAGCTGTGGGATTGGATTAAAAAGTGAAAATGGATTATATTTATTTAACGTCGAGTGGAATGTAGAAATTAGTCGTCTCTTAAATTCAGTAAAAAGAAAAGCCCGGAGTCTTAAAAACAATCCGGGATCTAGAACATATCCGAAAATGTCGGGTATCTTTTCCAGTTGTATATTACCAATTAAAATTAAAGTTAGGCACAAAACATTTTGGATAGTTCTTAATCAATTGCAATACTTAAGACATTTTTACTTTGGTGTTATTCTTTATTAGCCTTATATATAGATGTGTATTTAAATTTACCCAACAATGCATCAATAAATGGCGCATCAATAGTTTCCCCATTTATTGACCCTGTAGCTGTGGCTTCTTTAAGTTCTCCATTATATCTATATGTATAAGGTCCACTTTGATAGTTTTCGAAATTCTTAATTACCTTCCCTTCACCAGTCCAGTCTACCTTGACATCCACAGTTGTTTGAGCACCGGTGTACCAATCTGTAACTGGAAGTTGAACTATGTCTAGGCTTGCTTTAGCTAATCCATTAATTTTGAAATCTTCATTCGATATCGGTGTACCCCAGTTGTAGTAGTCATAGTAATTGCCGGCATCATCATAACCCCAGGTTTCAAAATGAAGATTTGTAGTCCCATCATCTGTAAATACATCTACATAGGTGCCTTCAGACCAATAATCAGACCAGTATGCCTGAGCTCCAGCACCTTTCTCACTGTATCGTTCTACAGGTGAATGACTCTCTGCGCTTGCACTTGCTGCCATTAAAAGCAAGACTAAAATTCCCAACGTAACGGTATATAATTTTTTCATATTTTCCCCCAGTTTATTTTAGGATAATTTTCTCTTACTATTTAAGTAAAAAACCATAGAAAAGTAGAATTATACGGGTACTCATAATCTCGCATTTAGTATCCCGTTTTTGACAAAATGTTATGATTTCTTTTCTTAAGTAAAATTTCAAATGTATTTCCAGGAGATAAGAATATCCGTGATAACAAACAAATCAATGGTTTTCATGTTGAAATCAAAAAAACCGTTTTGCAATAATCCTATAATACACAATATTATTTTAGCATTTTCATAATAAATATTTATATAAAACATACATTATATAATTGTTTTATTATTTATTAAGTATTATTACTTAAGAATATTTCTTCTTATTTAATGCCTAAATTGTTTGTTAAGTCATATCACTAATAGAAGTTTTTGCTACGGAAAACTTTGAGATTATGATATTTTGTTCTATGAATGTTAGTTTATCTTTAGACGAAGGTGATGGATACAAAAACTGGTTTCTTAGGAATTCGTGCGTTCGAATCGCACCCCTCGCACCAGATTTCATATGGCTCTAACTTTAAATTCGATTCATTTTCCAGAATATTTTATAAAACAGTTCTTCAATTCCATTTATTTGTTTCATCGAAGTGCGAGGGTTGCCCAGCCAGGTCAAAGGCGCTAGGTTGAGGGCCTAGTTTCGTAGGAATTCGTGCGTTCGAATCGCACCCCTCGCATCTGAATTTCTTAATTTTTGGCTTTAAATTCAATACTTTTTTCAATGCTTTTTTACAGAATAAGTTTATAATAAATTTTATAGTAAGTTCTTAATGCTTATTTATTCCCGGCAGTTTCTCAGGGTGTAGCACGAATTCCACCAGTTTGTGAAGCTGCCCCAGCATTGCAATAATAAGTTTAAATGTTATAGAGTCATACGGGTAGATTTTCTTTATCTCAACTTCTTCAAGGGCTTTTTCTACCATATTTCGTAACAAAATCGGGTTGCCTTATCATCGCTGTCCATTTCCAGTTGCTTTTATCCTGGATGTTGAAGTCCTCCATGTTTTATTTACTGTCATTCAGGTCATTGAACTTGATTTTGTGAAGGCATACCTTTTCATTTCTTCTCTGTACTCTTCAGCCATCTCAACATACTCATCCGCATTTTCTTTTATAGCTTCAACCTCTTCATCGTTTGTTTCTCTTTTTACCTTCCCCGGAACTCCGATAATAAGGCTGTTAGCCGGATACTTTTTCCCCTGAGGCACAAGTGCATTTGCTCCTACAATTGAGTTTTTCCCTATCTCTGCCCCATTAAGTACGGTTGAATTCATGCCAATAATCACGTTGTCCTCTATCCTGCAGCCGTGCAGTACAGCCCCGTGCCCAACCGTTACATTATCGCCAACCTGAACTCCGTTTTCAGGGTCTGCATGAATCACCACACCGTCCTGGATACTCGTCCGGTTTCCGATCTTTATTTTGTTCTGATCTCCTCTGAGCACGGCATTAAACCATATGCTTGAAAATTTTCCTACCTCAATATCTCCGATTATGTCTGCAGAATCCGCAACAAAAACTGTTTCAGCAATCACTGGACTTTTCCCTTTAAAACTCATTATCATCATTATCATCCTGCTTTTCTAATCGTTATTTTTCTCTTTACTGCCTTTTTTGCTGGCATTATTTATGTCATTTCTCAGTTTTAGTTCCTGCTATGTATGGAAATGTCTTTCTGCATGCCTCCAGAGTGTTCAAACAGCATAACGATATACAAGATATATGATGACTAATATTGCTAAACTACCCGAGTTGCGCTTCCCGAATTGCGATTCGGGAGCCCGCAGTCTGTTTCACTCGCTGCACTTGCTCAAGCAGACTAATTTACGGATTACTATTAAGCGAGCTCAAGAGGACTACTTTTAGTTATATAGTGAATTTTGCAAAAAAGGGAAAAGAAGGGAAAAACCGGGAAAAAAAACTGCCGAATAAGCATGTAAAAAATTGAAAAGCGGAATTAGATACACTTGAAGATCCTATTTCAGGTCTCTTTTATCTTTCCGTGTCTGAACGGCTTTCAATTACTTTACTTTTTCTGAGCTTCTTTTGCTTCTGTGAGTCCAAGCTCGATAAAGCTTATCCAGGTCTCAAGGCTTTCCCAGTCGTGCTTTGATGTAAGGATAACAGGCACATCGGGGTTTAAGGAAAGGATGTCATCCCTCATTTTCTCGGCATCAACATCAACTGCATCAGCGACATCAACCTTGTTTATGACTGCAAGCTCTGCGGTTTTGAATATCATGGGATGCTTCAGGATGATATCGTCTCCTTCCGTGACGCTCACAACAACCGCACGGAGGTGTTCTCCAAGCTTGAAATCTACAGGGCAGATAAGGTTGCCGACATTTTCAATGATAAGGAGGTCTGTGCTGTCAAGGTCGATTTCATTTAGGGCTTTTTCCACCAGTTTTGCATCAAGGTGGCATTCTTTACCTGTGTTTACAGGGATCGTCGGTACCCCAAGCTTTCTGAAGCGGGAAGCATCCATCTCTGCAATAACATCACCTGCGATCACAGCTATCCTGTACTTTTCTTTGAGTTGCCTGATTGCTTCTTCTATGAGGGTGGTCTTTCCTGACCCTATGGCTCCCATTACGTTAACTGAGAATACTCCATGTTTGTCAAGGGCCTTCCTGTTTTTTTCGGCAATTTTGTCGTTTGCCTTGAACACATCATGTCCCATGTTGATTACATGCATTAACATAAATATCACTCGGGGTTGCTTTGTTATTTTGATGAAAATTCGCCTGCTGCTATGTTGCCTGATTTTGCGTGGCAGAATAATATTCAGGTAAATGTATTTGATTGATACTTTTGGCGGCGCTTTTAAATTTTAATTCTTAAGTTAGAGTGGACCGACTGCTGCTTTTTAGCACGTTTATAACTTTTACCTGCTCGTAAGTTCACTTTTCTGCTTCTGTCCCAGCATTAAATTTTTATACTCAGCTCCTTTTTTGATGAAAATAACTTTTATCAGGACTGATTTTTAGTGCAATCCTTCGCCATCTGATAGATTCAGCTCTATTACTTAAGGATATTGTAATTGATATTCTAATTTGTATTTAAGTGAGCCCTTATTTACTATCTTGAAAATTAGTATCAGGAACTGTTTGAGGACTTTTATAGAAATGGTTCTTATAAGGGCATGAATTTTACAGCTACCTGCCAGTGAAAAGCTGTTCATGTTCCTACTTTATTTCTTATTCTCCATTTCTGGAAGCAAGAAAAGGCTGTCTGCTGGAAAAACGTTAGCTCTGTATAGCAAATAAGTTATAAGGCAACTATTCTTTGGACTAATTGGTCCTTAAGCCCTGTAAAAAGAGGTATGCTAAGTATTAAATTCAGCACAATTATATAGTTCTCTTTTATATCCTTTTTGCTTTTTAATTTTACCTTCAAAACTTATGTCTGTTTTGCTCTTACTATTTTTTGGCTCTTGAAACCTTTTTCTCTTTCATTAATCTCCCTGTATGGTTATTTTTACACCAGTTTGCATTTTCTTTTTATAATAAATGACCTCTATTTTATGTTTCTTTCTTAGTACTTTTATGCAAAGAAATGCTTTTTTATCTATTTTTATCCCTTCGTAAATTTATTCACGTGCACTATCTTAAAAATCCTTTTCAGTATGCGACCTGGAATATTCTAAACATTGTATGTATATTACTGATTATGGCTCTCTATATTGATTTTCCTATAACTTCCATGTTAACTTCACCGGATATGGAAAATCTTTTATTATTTTTATATGCTTTCTTTATGTATTTATTCGTAATACTGTGTTATTCTTAGCTATTTCTTCATACTTTCTTTGACTTGTTTATGGGGAAATTATCTGAGGTATAAATTAATTTTTTTCTTGTTTTTAAGGGTGATTTATTTTTCTAAAATTCACTTTACTTATCTATTATCTGATATCAAGCTCATTTTTCCTTTTTGTATCTTTTATATTTTTTTGCTTATTATTTTAATTCTATCTCTAATTTAATATATTTTTTATTTCGTGTAAAAATCCTTAAATACTATTCCCTCATTCAAAACATTATTAGATTATTTATATATGCGTTTATATAATTGCAGTCAAATCTAAATTAAAACTCCCTTTCTGAGATATTGGGTAAAAATACAAGATGTGGTAGAGATGAGTACTGGAATGAAAAATCTTGCCCGTACACTGGATAGTATGGATTTCTTAAAACTAGACAGGCGTACATTCATGAAGGCTGTAGGCGCTCTTGGTGCAACTGCATTTCTTGGCACCTATCAAACAGAGATTGTAAATGCGCTTGAACTTGCAGAGACCAAGCTTGTCTGGCTCCATGGTTCAGAATGCACCGGCTGTTCAGAATCCCTTCTGAATGGAGGCAACCCTGACGTTGTACAGGCTTTGACAAAACTCAATGTCAACCTTGTTTTCCATGAGACTATCTGTATGCAGCAGGGAATATGGAATGACGGCAAGCTTGTAAACAACTCAGAGCTTAACTCCGAGATTCTCCTTGAAGAAACATACAAAGAAGGAAATTATATCCTGGTAGTTGAAGGCTCAATTCCAAATGGTCCGGATGGTTCAGGACGCTACCTTGTTATTGGGAACAAGACCTTCAAGGAAACACTGGGAGAAGCTGCAAAGAATGCAGCTGCCATCGTTGCAGTCGGTGCCTGTGCATGCTGGGGAGGAATTACATCTGCAGACAGCGAAGTTGAAAAGGACACTGACTACAGAGGAGTTGCTTACAAAAAAACTGATCCAGCAAAAGGCATGCTTAAGGAACTAGGCATTGATAAGCCAGTAATTAACATTCCTGGCTGCCCGGCTCACCCTGACTGGATTCTTCTTACCCTGGGCGCAGTAATACTTGGAAAGATAAAAGTGCCTGACGACCTTGGGGCCGTTCTGGACGAATACGGCAGACCAAAAGTATTCTTCCCGCCAGGCCACACAGTGCATGAAAACTGCCCGCGCCGCGGATACTACGACCGTGGAGAGTTTGATACAGAGGTTGGAGGAGAAAAGTGCCTCTGGAAACTGGGATGCAAAGCTCCGTACGCCCATGCTGACTGTGGAATTAGAAGATGGAACGGTTCAGTAAGCCTGTGCACACAGGCAGGAGGTCCCTGCATTAACTGTGTGGATCCAGGGTTCCCGGACGCTTCAAGGCCGCTGTATGTTGAAGCAGAAGATGAAGGTATTGCCGGAACAAACATTGATACAGTATCCAAAGTCGCAGTTGGCGCCGCTGCAGTTGCTGCAGGTGTGCATGCTGTAAGAAGAATGGGAAAAGGAGAGTGAGTGAAAAATGGTAAACGTTACAGTTGACCCCTTAACCAGAATTGAAGGTCACCAGCGAATATCCACAGAAGTCGGTGCTGACGGTGTAATTACCGATGCACAGTCATCTTCCCTTATATTCAGGGGTTTTGAACGCATTCTGCAGAACCAGGACCCGAGAGATGCAGCTTTTCTTACCCAGAGGATCTGTGGTGTCTGTCCTCTTGCTCATGGTTTGACAGCAACAAACGCTCTTGACGAACTTTACGGCGTTGCTGAACACGTTCCTAAAGATGCTCTTGTAATGAGGAACATTTTCCAGGGCCTGAACATGGTTGCAAGCCATGCTACTCATATCTATGTCCTTTTTGGTCCTGACCTTGCAAACCCTGCGTACAAAAAAGTCCTTACAGGACTGGGCGACACAGGAACCGCAGTCTGGAATGAAATGGTTGGAAGGTTTGCACCTATCAGCTACAAGATGGATGGTGTGGCTGTACCTGCAGGAAGCTCATATATGGCAGCAATTCCTGAAAAGAAACGCCTTCAGGAAGCCATTGCACTTATTGCAGGAAGAATGCCCGGACCATCATCACTTTATCCAGGCGGATATACATATCCAGCTACTGTTGCAGATATTGTCAAACTTTCATCTTACTATCTGCAGGTAATGGACTTCGTATCCAAACACACCCTGAGAGTTGATTTCAATACCTGGATCGAAAATACGTATAAGGCAAGCTCTCCTCAGAAGGCTGTAAGCTTTGTTACTGAACACCTGACTGACCTGATTAACAAGTCAAGCACCTCCAACGACTTCTCCAAAGAAGCAGGCTGGGGAGATGTGGAATTCTATGCAGCTTTTGGTTCCGAACTTGTAGGAGAAACTCTGCTTGGTCTTCCGGCAAGCCTTAAACACGACACAATCGGCGGTTACAGGGACCCCTCAAAGATCTGCTTCGTTTCCTATGGTGGATACTATAAGCCCACAGACGGATATGACCCGAGAAGCCCGGAAGGAGCCCGTATTTTCACATCAAATGTTGTAACAGGAAACCTCGAATACCTGAAATTTGATCCTGACAAGATTACGGAGAGTACTGCCCACTCCTTCTACCAGAACAGTGTAAACGACCTTGCACCAGCGAAAGGTGAAACTGTTCCGTTTACAGATCCAGGGAAAATCGTGTTCACAGGCGGTTCTGACAGCCAGTACAGCTGGGACAAGGCTCCAAGATACGACGGAATTCCCGGAGAGGTTGGTCCTCTTGCACGCATGCTTGCAATGAAAGAGCCGCTCGTAACAGGGCTTGCTCAGACCTTCGCTGAAAAAGGCAAATCTGCAGCTAACGTTTATACCAGAATGCTGGCTCGTATGCAGGAAACTGCAATTCTCGCATATGAACTACTGCAGTGGGTAACTGTTGACTACGAGCCCGGGGGAAAGATTTCTGTTCCTCTTGACTTCAATGCAGCTAAAAATAGCCAGGGTATGGGTCTGTGGGAAGCACCTCGCGGAGCTCTTGGTCACTGGATCTCTACTGGCAGCGATGGGAAGGTTAAAAACTATCAGTGCATAGTTCCTGGTACCTGGTTAATGTCACCAAGAGACAGCAAAGGCATCCCCGGCCCGCTCGAACAGTCTCTCATCGGTTCAAAAATCAACCCTGTTGGAGATGTCGATTATACCAATCCAATTGGCATATTCCATATGGGCAGGTCCTATGACCCCTGCATTTCATGCGCAGTACACACTATTGACCTGACAGGGAAAAACACTCCAAATACTCTAAGAATACTCTAAATAGTATAGGAGATGACCCACAATGAAATCTAACAACAACCGGTCAAGGGTTGTTGAGCGCTATACCGTAACTGACAGGATAGCTCATACTGTCCATGCCATTGCGATGTTAGTGCTCATCATCACCGGGTTAAAGATATACGCCGGATGGGACTTTATGAGTTTCCATACAGCCCGTGCTCTGCACATGATCGCGGTCCCGTTCCTGCTTGCAGTCAACTGGATCCTTATCCCTTACAATATTTTTTCCGAAGGCCACGGGGTTTATGGAAAAATTATGCATTTTGTAGACCACTATATTTTTGGCCCCAAAGATTTAGCTCGCCTTGTCGGTATGATTAAGAACTTCTTCGGGAAAGGCAAATACCCTGCCTTTTCCATCTATGATGAGGAAAAAGGCCACTATGGTACCAAACTCCATCCCTTAATGAAGATCCTGATCCCAATTGAAGGGTTAGCTCTCTTCTTGATTGCGATTTCAGGTATTGTGCTGTACAAGCTTGACTGGTCGCTTTTCGGTCTTCCTGTAGCACAATGGATCATTTCGGTAGCAGGGATTTTTGCCCCTGTATTCGGAATGAGCGCTGTGGGATTCCTGAGGTTCATCCACCTGCTTATGACATACTGGTTTATCTTTGAACTGGTGGTGCACGTTGGAATTCTTGAGCTCGACCCCAAAGTCTGGAAGTACTACAAAGCCATCTTCCTGACAGGAAAAGAAGACTTCTCAGATACTCATTATTCTGAGTACGTAGAGAAATATTCAAAGTTTGACCAGAAACACGGACACTAAAATAATTAATAAAGCTGTTAAAGCAAAATATTAACTGGAAAAGGTAATATAGGCATATTCTTCTGTATATGTCTATATTACGTTCCCCATTGGTTCGTTTGCCCTCTCGCCTCAGTATATGATCAGATGTACTGACAATAGAAGAACAGATTTAGACTCTTCCGGAAAAATGTGGTTATAAAAACAAAATGAGAACTACAGCCACTGAAATTACCCAGGAAACAAGTCCAGAAATTTTAGAGGGTGTGAATTAGCTATAAAATCTGTAAGGGAAGGATTTCTTCCCTGCTTTCATCTTTTTTATTACTCGATTTAATTTCTGGTTGTTTTTTATTGAATTTTAATCTCGATCTTTTTCTACTGCAGCATTGTTAACATAAGAGAAAGATCAATAAGAAATACTGAATTATAATGGCTCGTACCCAGCCTCCCGTATTGCAGCCCTTATTTTTTCGATATCAGTTCTTGACTCTTCAAAATCCACAACTGCTTCTCTTTTCTCAAGGTTTACATCAACATCCACCACTCCCTTCACAGAAGCAATAGCTCTCCCCACTCTAACAACACAGTGATTGCATTCCAGACCTTCAATCCTTATGATTTCCTGTGCCAGATAATAACCCCCTTCCAAATTAATTGATGCCGGATTTTGATTATTCCCGGTATGCAAATTCAATAAAGGAAATATTATATTGTAAATATCAGGTACAATATTATTTTAATTTCTGTTTATTAGAACTTTTGTATTGAAGACTCACTCTCACTCCTTATTTCCCACACAGAAAAGCAATAACAGCTATAAGGATTGCCCCTCCAAACCCTATCAACCCAACCCATGAAAAAAAATCTCCGTATAGTAATATATAAGCTGAGACAATCAGCAGAACGGCAAGGAAAAATTCCCTCGAAAAAACACTGCGTTTGTTATCCTTTTGTCTCACTTCAAAGAATCTGTCTCCAATACCTTCCATTTTGTCTGCAACCTCCCTGATCACAGCCCTCAGCTCGGCTTTTTCGTCCATCGGCTCGGTGGAAAACTCGATATGAAGGGCAGCTCCTTTTGGAGTATTGAGCTTCTTGTAAGCATCCATAAGGACAGGGACTGCAATGCTTTTAATATTATACTTTGGGTCAAGTTCAAGGCAGACTCCTTCTATAAGCAGGATTGCCCTCTGCAGGGTTGAGAATTCACCCGGGAGCCGGATATCGTATTTCAGGCCCAGTTTTGCATAATTGTCGCTCTGCCTGCCTTCAAGCCCGTAGTTCTGGTTTGCGATCAGTTCATCCATATCCTTCCTGAGCCTGCGGACATCCACATCCTTCGCATCCGCACCCCCTATTCTCAGGAATCCCCGGGTTGCTCCTTCCACATCCCTGTTATTGATGGCGTAATAAAATTCCAGCATATTCTTTTTGAGCTCATCATCTATACTGCCAACAGCCCCGAAATCAATGAAAGCAACGGTGTCATCCTCCTGAACCAGCATATTGCCGCCGTGGGGGTCTGCATGGTAAAAGCCGTCAATATATACCTGCTTCAGGTAACTTCTGGTGATAGTACGGGTATATTCCGATTTTTTGCTTTGAGGCACCGGCATATCAATTATATCTTTGATCTGGGTCCCCTGAATGAATTCCATAGTAAGGACATTTGCCGAACAGTAATCCGGATAAATTTTGGGCACAGAAACATTTTTCACATTTTTGAAATTGTCTTCAAAACGCCTCATATTGACGGCTTCAATCCTGAGGTCAACTTCCCGAGTAAGCATTTCCCGGATTTCCAGCAAAAAAGCATCAATGTCAAAGTTACTTCCCACTCCCAGAACCTTTCTCATAACAGGTTTGAAGTCGTCCATAATCGAAAGATCTACATTTATGACATCAATCAGGTGCGGGCGAAGGATTTTAACAGCTACAGGCTTACCTTCAAGGACACCTTTATAAACCTGAGCAATAGAGCCGCAGGCAATCGGATCAGGATCAAAGCTGTCAAAAATATTAATAAAAGCTTTAGCTTTCCTTTCCCTGGCAGCTTTCAGTTCTTCTTCACTTTTTTTCCTGTTCCTCTCTGCACGCGGCTGATACTCACATATACATGCAAGGTCAAGAGATTCAGCCATCTCCTCAAAAGGCAGAGGCTTAACCCTGTCCTGCAAACTCGCCATTTCAATAACATAAGGCTGAGGCACGAGATCAGGCCGTTTGCTCATAGTCTGCCCCATCTTGATAAAAGTAGGTCCGAGCTCTTCAAAAGCCTGCCTGAGTTTCGCTGCTGTCTGCCTGTTTTCGAGATCAAAAGTACATGTACAATCCGGATTTGAAATATAATCGGTATGCAGATCCCGGTAAAGCTCCGGAATAAGATTGTATTTGAAAAGAACCCTTATGACCTCAAAATAGCGCTTTATCTTCCCCAGCATCGACTAAGGATTGGTCGTTATTGTTTAATAGAGTTTCTTTAAGATGAATAAATGAATTTAAAGTCTAAAGCTAATTTTTTAAGGCATCATGGTAATCAGTAAAATTTAAATAATATGTAGACCAGTCATTATAATCACTCGAAAACAATTCGGTCATGCCCGTGAGTTATTGATCAATTCCAAAATAGAGTACATCCTCCATGTTTGGTTAAAATGGATATTATTTGCTTACTTTTTCAATAACTAACTCTCCATTACCAATAATTATATAGGATATTGTATGGAACCTGCAATAACTATAGAGAACGTGGTGGCATCTACCAGGCTGGCAGAAGATTTCGATCTGCAAAAATTAATGGAGACCGGGCTTGAAGGCGCAGTATATAACAAAACGAAGTTTCCAGGTCTCGTATACAGAATTGAGAATCCAAAGGTTGTCTTTCTAATTCTTACCTCCGGAAAAATGGTATGAGCCGGAGGTATTTCCAGGGCTTGTTTGTAAACTTGAGGCTCCAAAGGTGGCAGTGCTTATATTCAGAACTGGCAAACTGGTTATCACAGGTGGAAAATGCCCGGAGGATTGTGCAGAGGGACTGCGGATCATCAGGACACAGCTGGACAACCTGGGATTTCTTTATTAAATTTCCAACAACATGGCTATTATCAATAATTTTGTGGAATCTATATGGAATCAAAAATGAATACTCGTGAAAAAATCCTTGCTACAGCTGCTTTTTTATTCCAGAAAAATGGTTACCATGCCACAGGATTAAATGAAATTATTAAAGAAAGTGCAACACCTAAAGGGTCATTGTATTATCATTTTCCCGATGGAAAGGAGGAATTAGCGGCAGCCACTATAAAATTGATGGGAAATAAAATTCAACACCATATCGAAGAAGAATTAGCAAAGAACAGCGATCCAGTTAAAGCTATCAAAGAGTTTATTCTGGATATAGCACGGGAATTCAACGAAAAAGATCAGGAAAATTGTTTTTCTATCGGTTTGCTGGCCCTGGAGACGGTCTCAATAAGCGAATCATTACGAAAAACCTGTATTGAAGTCTATGATATGTGGACTGATACTTATTATCAGAAGTTAGTTAGCAGCGGCTTTTCATCAGAAAGAGCGAAAGAACTGAGCTTAATTCTTCAACTGATGATAGAAGGTGCGATAACAATATCTTTGATCCGCAATGATGACACCATGCTGGTAGCTGCTGCTGAAAATGTACCTCTTTTATTGAAAAATAAATAACTTAAACTTTCATATATTTTTACCTGGTAATATATAGACTGGTCTATGTATTCAACGAGGCTGAAATTTATGTCAACTCTTATCGAGATCAATGGAATCGCTGTACAGGTATATGAATCAGTATTTGAATATGCGTCTCGAAACGCGGGCTTTTCTGACTATGAAGATGAGAAAGTGGACGTGTCATATTTCTCAGGCAAGGACAGGGTATCGAAGCTTCCGAAAGTGTTTGTTAGACCGATATTACTATACAAGGACCTGAATTTTTCAGTCGGGAAACAGGTAGTTGATGGTGTAGAATTTCCGGAGATACTGGAAATAAACGGCCTAGAATATTCACTTGTAAATTTTGGCGAACATGAAATCAGCTATCTGAAAACAGATGTCATGGACAAACCCGTGTATACTCTAATATACAGAACCGTGCAGGTTACTGAGGGAGTGTATCGGTATGCTTATCCCTTCACTGAGATCTTCGAAACAAAAGAAGCAGCGCAGGCAAAGGCTGATGCGATGAATAACACTTGAGGAAATATAACTGACTTCTACAGATGTCTTAAAAAACGCGCATGATATTCTTCGAATAACATGCCCAAAGAATGAAAGACTTGAGAGTACTTTCATGCCAAGCAAAATGTCAAAAAATAATACTTTTCTCTATAACTCCAACAAATGATGAGTTCATACTACTGGCATACCTGTTCATGTGATCTCTGAATTTTCAGAAATTATAAATCTTTACGGTTTTGCCCTGATCTTCCTGAAAACATCCTTAAAAGCCAGTTTTTTTGCTTCCTTAATCTTAAATCCGGCTTCTTCTATATTCCTGGCAGTATGCCGTGTCGTATGATCCCCAAGCAGAAAAGACAGAAAAGGATCAATCAGGTGCTCAAAAAGGTCAATAATCGGGCTATTGCTGTGCATATGCTCAAGGGCTATCAGCTCACCTGAAGGTTTAAGGACACGCCTCATTTCTTTAAGAGCTTTCACAGGATCGGGGATTGTACAGAGGACAAAAGTCGTAACTACATAATCAAAACTGCTGTCCGGAAATTCGAGATGCTCTGCATCCATAAGGAGAAGATTGACATTTTTCATTTTCCCGGCTTTCTCTCGGGCTTTTTCGAGCATACCTTCACTGGCATCGATTCCTGTTACAGAACAGCCATCAGGATAGTACTTCAGATTCCTTCCACTTCCCACCCCTATTTCCAGAACTCTTCCGCTAAGACCGGAAAGTGCCTCTTTTCTCCATTTCCGAAAAAAGAAAATTTCCAGAGGCAGGTCTAACAGTTCATAAATGGGTGCTATTCGGTTATACTTTGAAGCTGCAGAAATCGTAGATATCTTTGCGGGCATTGACATTATAATTAAAGTGCTCTGAATAAAACCATTTATGTTTTTGCCCTGATCTTTTTGAAAACGTCTTTAAAAGCCAGATTTTGTTCTTCCGTGATAGTAAACCCAGCCTTTTTGATATTCTCCACCGTGTTTCGGGTCAATTCGTCTCCTATCAGGAAAAACATAATAGGGTTAATTAAATCCTCAATACGGGCGATAAGAGGGCTTTTGCTGCGCATGTGTTCAATGGCTACCAGCTCCCCTGAAGGCTTAAGGACGCGTCTCATTTCTTTTAAAGCTTTCACGGGATCAGGAATTGAACAGAGCACAAAGGTTGTGACAACATAATCGAAGGTATTATCCGGAAAATCCATGTGCTCGGCATCCATGAGGAGAAGAGTAACGTTCTTCCTGCCTTTATGTTTCTTTCTGGCTTTATCAAGCATCCCTTTGCTATTATCGATTCCTGTTACCTGAGTACCCGCGGGGTAATATTCCAGATTCCTTCCGGTTCCCACACCCACTTCCAGAACTCTGCCTTTGAGATTTGAAAGCGCTTCTTTCCTCCACTTCCCATATAAGAAAATCTCTACCGGCGCCTCCATCATATCATAAACAGCAGAGATTCGGTTATACTTTGAGACTACGGACATCAAATATATTTACGCTTTCATACCTGATATATTGCCCAGAAGAACTCCAGAAACCGATTCATATTTAAGTGTTTGAAATAATACCACGCTTCGGATTTCACCAGAGGTAAATAAAGGACATGACAAAGGTCAGTCGAGATTCCAGATAAGCTCACAATATCATTTATCTCACAGGAGTCATTATTACATAACGAATCTCACTATACAATCCATTCACAATAATACAGAGGAAACCCGATGAGCAACATTTTACGTAGAGGCAGGCTTGAAGCTGCCCAGGATGAGGAAATTTTACATTACACCTCCTCTATGGAGGCTGACAGGTGGATTTTCAATGCTGACATAGTTGTGGACCTTGCCCATACCGTAATGCTGAAAGAGCAGGGGATAATAAAAGAAGAAGACTGCAGCAAAATCCTCAGCGGGCTTTTGAAGATAAGGGAAGAAGGGATGGAAAAGCTCGATTTCAGTTATGAAGACATACACATCTCGCTTGAATCCAGGCTCATCGATATGGTCGGAGAGGATGTGGGAGGCAGGATGCACTCCGGGCGTTCGAGAAACGATGAGGTTGCGACCTGCATCAGGCTGACTCTCAGAGAAGAGCTTCTCGGCCTGCTCGAAGAAATTTTTGCCCTCAGAAAAACCCTTGTCACCCTCGCAGGAAAACACACTGAAACCCTCATGCCCGGCTTTACTCACCTCCAGCACGCCCAGCCTACCACCCTCGCTCACCACCTCTGTGCCCACGAATCTGCTCTCGGAAGGGATTTTGACAGGGTGCAGGACGCTTTTACCAGAGTTAACCTCTGCCCGCTCGGAGCTGCTGCATTTGCATCTACGGGCTTTAACCTGAACCGGAAAAGGACTCAGGAACTCCTGGGCTTTGAAGGCCTGATGGAAAATTCAATGGATGCGGTCAGCAGCAGGGATTTCCTTATCGAATGTGCCTCTGTGTTTTCAAACCTCATGATAAACCTTAGCCGGATGGCTGAAGAACTTGTAATCTGGTCTTCTTCCGAGTTCAATTTCATTGAGCTGGATGATATGTATGCTTCCACTTCTTCGATTATGCCCCAGAAGAAAAACCCGGATACTGCGGAATTAATGCGCGGAAAAACAGGAGTGGCTGTGGGTGCCCTTATGTCCCTGCTTACTATCTGTAAAGGCCTGCCACTGAGTTACAACCGCGACCTTCAGGAAGCAACTCCCAATATCTGGCGCTCGGTAGAAACCGTACGAGCTTCTGTCAGGGTAATGGAAGGGATGGTCAGGACCATGAAAGTCCATACGGATGTGCTTTCGGCCCAGTCAATTACAGGGTTCACGACAGCTACTGAACTGGCGGATACCTTTGTCCGGGAAACGGGAATTCCCTTCAGAACCGCACATCAGATTGTAGGGATGCTTGCAAAGGAAGGAGAAAAACCAACAATGGAAAGGATTGATTCTGCGGCTGAAGTTGTGCTCGGTGAGTCGCTTTCAAGCAGAGGATTAACGGAAAAGATGGTAAAGGAAGCTCTCAATCCGGTTTCCAATATAAATAGAAGAAAGATTGAGGGAGGTCCTGCTCCTGAACAGATGAAGCATTATATCTCAAAGAGGCAGACTGAGCTTGAACTGAATGCCCAGGAAATCGCAACCCTGAAAGATATAATCGACTCGGCTTTTGAAAACCTGCTTGCTGTAGTCGATGAATACAGGAAAAACTGAGCGCGGTGATATTAAGCGTGAAGAAACGCGTTTAATTTTAATATTATTTAGACCTCTTAGTATCGCACAGATTATACAGGTTATACAGTTTAAAGCTGCAACACTAAAGCAGCATTAAAACATTTTACAGAATTACCAATAATTATTTAATAATTATATACCTCAGCGGAAAAGGGATTATTTATGGAATTCAAACAGGGCGATCGGGTACGCATTGAGAAGAACGGCACTGTCTACGAAGGTAAAGTAATGCCGTCCATGGAAGGATATATCACAATCAAAATGAAGAGCGGTTATAACGCTGGTTTTTCTATAGATAAAGTAAAGATAACTCCTCTGGAAAATAACGGAGAAGCTGAAAATGGAGACAATGGAGGAGGAAAAAGACAAAAAGAGTCCAGAGCAAAAAAAGAAAAAGTTTCAAAGCCCGGACTCCCAAAGATTTCGATCCTTTCCACAGGCGGAACAATTGCCAGCAAAATCGACTACAGGACAGGCGCAGTTACGTCCCAGTTTACTGCTGACGATATCCTTGCTGCAATCCCGGAACTGAAAGAAATTGCAGATTTCAAAGGCAGGGTAATTTCAAGCATCCTTTCTGAAAATATGGACCCGGATTCCTGGCAAAACCTGGCGAAAGCGGTTGTCGAGGAGATCGAAGCCGGAGCTGATGGAATAATCATCACTCACGGTACGGACACAATGATGTACTCTGCAGCAGCCCTTTCCTTTATGATAGAAACTCCGGTGCCTATCGTGTTTGTGGGTTCCCAGAGAAGTGCAGACCGCCCCAGCAGCGATAATGCAATGAATGCGATCTGTGCAGCAAAGGTCGCCATAAGCGATATTGCCGAAGTTGTGGTGGTTATGCACGGGACAAGCTCGGACGATTTCTGTGAGATCCACCGCGGAACAAAAGTAAGGAAAATGCACACTTCCCGCAGGGACGCATTCAAGTCCCTGAATTCTCTTCCTGTAGGGACTGTGGATTACGGCACAGGAGAAATAGAAACTTTTATTGATTATACCAGACGCGGAGAAAAGTCCCTCAAATTCAAGCCCGGAATGGAACCGAAATGCGCCCTTGTGAAGTTCACTCCAGGAGCAGACCCGGCAGTCCTTGACTATTACAGGAATAACGGATATAAAGGGCTGGTCATAGAGGGTACAGGGCTCGGGCACGTTTCCACAAAATGGATTCCTTTTATCCGGAAAGCTGTGGACGCAAAAATGCCTGTTATAGTTACATCCCAGTGCCTTAACGGAAGAATCTGCGACCGCGTTTACGATACAGGCAGGGATATGCTGAAAGCAGGTGCAATTGAAGGAGAAGATACTCTTCCCGAAACCGCCCTTGTAAAGCTTATGTGGGTACTTGGCCAGACTGATGACTTTGAGAAAGCTATCATTATGCTTAAAGAGGATCTCAGCGGGGAAATTAGCGAGTGCACGCATAGATGATTTCCTGAGAAATCGTTCTTAAAGCAATAATGAACCATAATGCAATAACAAGCCCCGAAAGGGGTTTCCTTTAATTTGATCTTATGAAATATTTTTTCTTGCCTATATCTTATGTTTCTTTTTTAGCCAGTCAACAGAAAAACTTATGAATTTACTTATAAATGCTTTGATCTAAAGCTAAAAACAGTTTCATATCAGAGGAAGCTTTTTTTGAGCAGGCGAAAGTGTTTTTATCAGGGTGTTCTCCTGATACTTTGATAGATTAGTTATTGTTTTTCCTGGACGGCAGGGCTGATAAATGATGTGTGCGTGCGAGAAAAGAGCATACATCAAAACCGGTTGCAAAAAAAGAAGAGATCCGAAGATTCAGAAAAACCTCCTCTTTTTATAGAGTTCACTTCACTGTAAAATTTATTCGGCTCAACATATTTAAATAACAAAAAACTGTAATGTACTGTGTTAGCAAGTGTCATGTTAGCTGATAGCAGGTAACTAAAGACAGGTGGTAGTATATGTTAGTGTTAGGAATCGAGGATCCACAGATCTGGCTTGCGTACATTGCCAGTATACTCAGCGCACTCGGGTGCCTGATTTACGGAGCTTTTCACTGGAGAAGCGAAGAAGATCAGCCGGTAAAGAGCAGTGTTAAAAAACCGGAGGTTCAGGACCAGTAAACTCAACATTGCTGGAACTGGATTTTCCGCTTAAGCGGTTTTTTTAATTGCCTGCGGAAAAAAGCAGTTATGATCATTCAGGAATGATTTTTATGGCAGTTAGTACTTTAACTCTTATCTTCTTTGTCATCATATATCTTGCAGCCACCTTTTATGTTGCCTACCTGGGATACAAAAAAAATTCCAAGACAGATGGGTATATGCTCGCAGGCCGAGGGGTGCATCCTGCAATTATGGCTCTTTCCTACGGAGCTGCTTTTATAAGCACTTCTGCAATCATAGGATTCGGAGGGGTAGCTGCATCTTTAGGAATGGGACTTTTGTGGCTTGTTTTTATGAACATCTTTTTTGGAATCTTTATCGCTTTTGTTGTCTTTGGCCCTCCAACAAGGCGCATGGGGCTGAACCTGGGAGCTATAACATATCCTGAATTTATAGGAAAACGATTCCAGTCAAAGTTCATTCAGACATATTCCGGGCTTCTTCTCGGTATTTTCATGCCTCTTTACGCTGCAAGCGTTATCATAGGAGCCGGAAGATTCCTTGAAACAACTCTTGGGGTCAACTACAATATTGCTCTTATTATCTTTACAATTATTATTGCCTCTTACGTGATTAAAGGAGGCCTTCTCTCAGTCATGTATGTGGACGCTTTCCAGGCTGTCCTTATGTTATTCGGAATGGGCTTTCTGCTTATCTACACTTACAGTATGCTTGGAGGAGTTACCGAAGCCCATCTGGCCCTTACCAATATGGCAAACCTTGTCCCTCAAGCCCTTGCAGACCAGGGGCACAGGGGCTGGACTGCTATGCCGGCATTTGGCTCTCCTATCTGGTGGACAATGGTTTCCACAATCATAATGGGAGTAGGTATCGGAGTACTTGCACAGCCTCAGCTTGCAGTCAGGTTTATGACTGTAAAAAATGACGTTTCCCTGAAAAGAGCAGTAGCTGTGGGCGGTCCTTTCCTCCTGATGATGGTAGGAGTCGCATATACTATAGGAGCCCTCTCAAATGTATACTTCTACAAGACTTCAGGCATTATTGCCCTTCAGGCAGTTCCTGACGGAAACACTGACCTTATAATGCCAACATTCCTGAACCATGCCATGCCTGAAATGTTTGTAGCGCTCTTCATGCTCAGCCTGCTTTCAGCTGCAATGTCTACTGCAGCCGCCCAGTTCCATACTATGGGTACTGCCATAGGTTATGATGTCTACCAGCAGAGTATCATGAAAGGCAAGTCAACAGCTACAGTCCATGTTACAAGATTAGGTATTGCCTTTACCATCCTGGTAGCTATCGTTCTGGCATATATCCTTCCAGGAAGTATTATTGCAAGGGCTACTGCAATGTTCATGGGTTTGTGTACGGCTGCTTTCCTGCCCCTGTTTATCGGAGCACTTTTCTGGAAGCGCACCACAAAAGCCGGAGCAACTGCAAGCCTTGTAATAGGATCTTTAAGCAGCCTCTTCTGGCTGACTTTTGTCCACGCAAAAGAAGCGATTCCTCTCGGGATCTGCCAGGCAATCTTTGGTAAAGAAACTTTACTTGCAGGCACCTGGCCGCTTGTAGACCCTATTCTGATTGCAACTCCATTATCTCTCGTTGCCCTGGTCGCAGTAAGCCTTATGACACCCCGTTTTTCGCCTGAATTCCTTAAAAAAGCTTTCAGGAGAAGGTTTGAAGACGAAGAAGAGGAAAAATCAGAGTCCGCGTCACACAAGACTGTAGAATCGGCAGGCGTTTAAGTCTTTTTCATTTAAGAATCAGGCGCATTTTTATGCGTCTACTTTTCTTGATTTACTTTTTTACGGGAAGGGTCTGCCCTCCATGAGGCATCAGGTGAATCTTTGCTTCAGGTTTTTCCGAAAGGACTGCAGATAGTGCTTCCTGCACGCTTTTCATGGGAGTAAAGTACGCGGCTCTGGCTTTTTCTTCGGGAAGCTTTGAAACAAGGTAAAGCTTGAATTTCTTTGCAGCCAGTGCGACAATTGCACTCTTGTGTCCTCCAAACTCGAAGCAGTGCTTGAAACGCTCTATCGCTTCTTCCGGAGTTTTGCATTCCTTATTCCAGCACTCATAAACCTGATTTCCTATCCCCTCGGCACATTCGGCTACAAGGATAATCGAGCCGCCTTCCTTTACAGCCTGGGTTGCATTATCCAGAGATTTGTTTGCCTGGTAGAGATTGATGTCTTTGGGGTAGCCTCCGCAGGAAACAATAACAGCATCTGCAGGTTCCACGGGCACTTTATACATGGCATCCACAATCTCGACCCCTTTCCTGTGGGCAGCAATAAAATCACCTGCAACTGCAGCAACGATTTCTTTTTTGCTGTCAAGCACGACATTAAGAATGAATTTAAGGCCAAAGACCTTTGCAGCCTCCTCCATATCCTGCCTGACAGGACTGTCAACCCTTCCGGAAACCGCATTTTCTTCTATCATCATTTTGTGGTTGGTAAGCACAGCCTCTTCAGAGCTTACTCCGGGAAGTACGGACTTTGCACCCCCGCTGTACCCTGCATAGTAATGGAACTCGATTCCTCCCGTACCAATAACAAAATCAGCATCGAGAACCTCTTCGAAGATCTCAATTGGAGTGCCCCGGCTGGTTACTCCTATCCTTCTGCATCTGGAAGTATCGTGCTGGATGCAGCGGATTTTTTTGTAGATATCTTCCCCAACAAGTTTCTTTGATTCTTCTTCAGTTTGCTGGCGGTGAAGCCCGAGAGCAAATATAATGGTAATGTTCTCGTCCTTTGCTCCTCCAAGGTAAAGCTCTTCGAGTAAGGGAGGAAGAATTTTTGCTGTAGGAGTGGGTCTTGTAACATCACTTACAATAATTCCAATTCTGGAATCAGGGTTTACAATCTCGGAAAGTCTCTTACTTTTTACAGGATTCTCGAGCGCTTTTTTGATTAAGAGAGCGCTCTCCTCCTTTTTATCGGGCTCCGATGGAAGTATTATGCTGGATATATTTTTCTCCGGTATATCCAGTTCAGAAACCCCGTTTCCGAACGCAAGTGGAATCTTTTTTATATTTGTCGTCATGTTCGTGCCGCTGATTTTGCATTGATTATATATAAACTATACAGGTGAACAATATTGAAATTAAAATTCCGCTTCAAACTTCAGTCGAAAAAACAGCTCAAACTTTAGCGGTCTATGTCTTTTCACGGTTTTACTTGCCTGTTTTCTCATTTCCGGACAGGCAGGGTCCACCCTCCATCGGGAATTATGTGAACCTTTGCCTCGGGGTTCTCTGCAAGAATATTTTCAAGGGCTTCCTGTACACTTTTTGCAGGGATAAAGAAGGCTTTTCTGCTTTCTTCCTCGGAAAGTTTTGAAACAATATAGAGTTTGAACTGTTTTGCAGTTTTTGCAACTATGGCACTCTTGTGCCCTCCAAACTCAAAGAAGTTCTTGAAGCGTTCTATAGCATCATCAGGGCTCCTGCACTCTCTGTTCCAGCACTCGTATACCTGGTTTCCTATTCCTTCCGCACATTCGGCCACGAGTACTATTGAGCCTCCTGTTTTTACTGCAGGGACAGCATTTTCCAGAGCCTTTGTTGCCTGGTAGAGGTTGATATCTTTAGGGAAACCACCACAGGAAACGATGACCGCATCTGCAGGCTCAACCTTTACTTTGTACATGGAATCTACATATTTCGCTCCTTCCCTGTGAGCCTGGATGAAATCTCCAGCAACGGCAGCAATAATTTCTTTCCTGCTATTGATTACAACGTTCAGGATAAAGCGAAGACCTGCAATCCCTGCGGCCTCTTCGATATCTTTCCTTGCAGGACTGTCGGCTCTGCCCGAAAGAGGTTCACCTTCGAATAGTTTGCTATAATGGCTGTGGAATGAAAGTACAGCTTTTTCCGAACTGACCCCCGGAAGGATAGACTTTCCTCCGCCGCCGTAACCTGCGTAATAATGAAATTCCACTGTCCCGGTGCTGATTATCAGATCTGCATTCAAAACTTCTTCAAATATTTCAACTGGAGTCCCGAAACTTGTCTCCCCTATATGAATACATCTATTCCTGTCGTGCTGGACAAACCTTATATTTCTGGAAATTTCATTCCCCAGAAGCTTTCTGCACTCTTCTTCTGTCTGCTGACGGTGAAGCCCGAGAGCAAATACGATGGTAATGTTCTCATCCCTTGCTCCGCCGAGGTAAAGCTCTTTAAGTAGAGGAGGCAGAATCTTTGCGGTAGGAGTGGGTCTTGTGATATCGCTTACAATTATTGCAATTCTGGATTCCGGGTTTACAATCCCGGATAGTCTCTTACTTTTTATCGGGTTCTTGAGAGCTTTCCGAATTAGAAGAGTTTCATCATCCTTTTTTTCAGGCTCCGAAGGCAGAATCAGGCTGAAAAAGTTTTTTTCAGGAATATTCAGCTCAGAAATCCCGTTTCCAAATGCAAGTGGAATCTTTTTTATATTTGTCGTCATGTTTATGCCGGTGATTTCGTATTGATTATATAAAACTGTACAGGTGAACAATAGAAAAGTATGTGTAAAATACGATTTAAATTTGCTCTTTTAAAACTGTATTCGGTAGTGTACCGAAAGTTCTGTACAATATGATTGACTCTGTATCCTTTTTTACCACAAAAAACAGAGTAAAATATCAAATTTCTATCGATTCCCCGGGTTCTAAAATAATTACTTTCGTGTCGACCTTTGCTTCCACAGCTTTTCTGAAATCTTCAGGATCCTGTTTGATGACATCAAATGTGTTATAATGCATCGGCACAACAATCTCAGGCCTGATCAGTTCAACAGCTTTTACAGCTTCCTTTATCCCCATGGTAAACCTGTCCCCTATGGGCAGCAGGGCGATTTCTGGTTCGTAAAGTTCTCTGATTAGCTGCATATCCCCGAAAACTCCCGTATCTCCGGAATGATAAATGGAATGCCCTCCTATGCCGATCACAAAACCTGCCGGGCTGCCCCCATCGAAACTGAAACCTGAAGCGTCAATTGAAGAAGAATGAAGTGCATGAGTCATGGTAAGGGTTATACCTTCCACCTCTATCGTGCCTCCCTTGTTCATGCCTTCGGCAAAGACCCCTTTTGATTTTATGTAGTTTGCAAGCTCATGGATAGAAATAATCCTGCAGCCTGTCCGTGCACCGATAGCTATAGTATCTCCCAGGTGGTCGCGGTGCCCGTGGGTTACAGCTATTATATCCGGGTCAAGGTCTTCGGGACTGCACGGAGCTTTCGGGTTTTCTGAAATGAAAGGGTCGATAAGGAGTTTCTTTTCGGCTTCGAACAAAAAAGCAGCATGTCCAAGCCAGGTAATCTTTACATCAGTCATTTCTCTTCCTCACAATCAATCGTCTTTTGTCAAAACGTAACAATGCATAATGTAATTTTCGATAATTCTCGGATAGTTAGCATAAAATACAGGGATGAGTGATGTATAAGAAAAAAAATACGTTTGAAAGAAGACATAAGAAAAATACTGACTGTAGTAATGGGTCATATTATTTAGTTCACATGTGTATTTGGTAAAAATCAGGTGAAAATGAAAATCAGCCTTGTAATCCACGGACCCGAAGTAATCGATTCGGGAGAAGCGAAAATAGTTTTAGAAAAGCTATCCCTCCTCGGCGAAGTAAAAGCAGAGCTTGGAGGGACCATGGGAAAAACAGCTGTACTTGATGCCGGGCTTGAAAATGTCATAGATACTACCAGGCATCTCAAGCCAAGCGCCTGCATAGAGTTCTTTTTTGAAACATCAGACCTTATTTGCCTGCTGAACAGAGGAAAAACTCTGGAAACCGGCAGAATTTTCGGGTCAAAGGTCGCTTCCCGCCTGAAAAACCCTGAAAAGAAGCCATTGATCCAGATCGAAAGTCCAGGTTGCTCTTTCGGCAGGCTCATACCCCTGAACAAAAGAGCTGAAAACTGCATAGAGATACTCTCGAGAACCCTCGGGATTCCTGCCGAAAAACCCCTGGATTTTTGTAACCCTGTTTCCATAGAAACCTGCTCTAAAACCGGAAAAACCCGGATAATACGCGAAATCTCAGGAGTTCTTCCGGGAGAAAATATTTTTGTAAACGGGATTGTTATCGGAAAAGCCCTGTCTTTGAAAATAAGGATAATCTCCGAAAACGGCTTCATTACTGCAATTGAAGGCGGAGAAATAAAGGAACACGGGCTTGAAAAACTCCATAACTATGAAAAAAGGGACCCGATTGACCTTTCCGGAGCCTGGATAAAAAGTGGGGATATTCGGAGAAGCAGCTCCTTACTCCCGGCTGCCAGAAATGATAATTTCAGCGCCCGAAAATCAATTTCTCTTTCCGGGTCAGGAACAGGAAAAGTCGTGCTTATAGACCACGCCGCCGAAAAATCCTATGAACTTGCTGCAGGGGCTGAACTTGCAGTTACAGTTGGAGACGATACCACAGCCATAGCAGGAGATATTCTCTACAGGCTTGGAATCCCGATAATTGGAATCACAGACGGGGACTGTGATAATGTTGTATGTAAGACAAAAGCCTTACAGGGTTCGATTATCCTCAAACTGGCTCCGGGTAGCGATGATATCGTGGGCAGGAGAATAAAGCAGGAGCTTTTGAAAGGGCAAAATTCGGCTGTTTTTGAGAATCTGCCTGCCTTTAGAGAAGAGGTACTGAAACTGGCAGAGCCATTTATTGAGGCTGTTTTTGAATATTGAGAATAAGCGATAAAAAAGTAAAGAGCTTTGAAAATCTTGAACCTTGAGTTATGATTTCCGCGAATCACGCCTCAATATATTTGCGTCTCGGAAGACAAATTAAATGTTTCCATCAAAATCCTGGATAATTACCAAGACTATTTTTTTGAGAGCAGGAATATCCTCTTTTATGGTATCCCAGACAGCATTGATGTCCACACCGAAATAATTGTGGATCAATTTGTCTCTCATGCCTGCTATTCCTCTCCAGTGGACCTGAGGATACTTATCTCTCAGAGGCTTTGATAGGTTTTTAGTAGCTTCACCAATTATCTGAATTTGCCTTATAGTTGCATCCTGAAAAAGGCTGTTTGATAGAAACTCTTCTTCGGAAAGGTTTTCTGTGTATTTCTCAATAAGGAGATCGACTGAAGGATGTGACTGATATAAACTCTGTCATCCTTTTTCATTCAGAGATCACTCGGGCTTCTTTTTTAATTCCATCAATCAGGTAAGGACTTATCGATTTCTCAGTAAGCAAATCGACTTTTATTCCCAAATAGTCAGAAAGCTCCAGTTCTATATTCACCAGAGTGAGCAGGCTTTTACGTTCAGCAAACTCAACCAGGACGTCAATGTCACTTTCTGGCTTCTCTTCTCCCCTAACATAGGACCCAAAAACAGATACTTTAGTCGCTCCATGTTTTTTCAGAAAGGAAGAAACTTTGCGAAATAAATCTTCTCTTTCTTCCACAGTATGCATGTTGATATATCTCGTTTTTTTCAATTTAAATCTATCCCACCCGAGTTGCGCCACCCGAGTTGCGCCACCCGAGTTGCGCCACCCGAGTTCCGCCTCGGGAGGGCGGTGTCCTTTCCGAGTTTCGCGTCGGAAGCACGAGGTCCTTTTCGGTCGCTTCGCTCCCTCAAGAGGACTAATTTTTGGTTTAGAATATTCGCTTCGCTCGCTCAAGAGGACTAATTTATGGATTAGAGTACTCGTTTTGCTCGCTTAAGAGGACTACTTTAAAATTTATAGAGTGAGCTTTGCTCCAAAGACTAATTGAGGAAAAAGCTGTAAATCTTCTGAACCATGCAACTTCATTAGCTATACCGGGTCATTCTTGTTCCACTCGACGAAGGAGAGCGGCCAGTCTCAAAAAGACAAAATAGAAGAGAATTGGCAAATAATAGCTCTATCAAAAGGAGAAAATTGTAAATAAGAATCCTGTCTGCTTTTTTTGCTTTTTTCTTTCTCAAACTTCTTTTTCTTTAGCATGAAAGTACTCTCAAGTACTTTCATTCTTTGGGCATGTTATTCGAAGAATATCATGTGCGTTTTTTCTCCTTTTTACTTCTTGTCCTTTAACTTATTTCGAGTTTTGTGAAGAGCCGCCAGACAAGCTGGAGGAGGTTTCAGATACAATGTGAATTTTACTCCCTTATCACGGATAAGAAGATAATTTTCTGATCTGTGAAGCTTGATGTAATGCTTAAAGTTCTTTTCACGCTCAACAAAAGGGAGCGGGTTTTCCAAAAGGCAAAAAGAAGATGAAGCCTGTAAATAAAAAGCGAAAAAGATTCAGATTTGCTAAAAAAGCGGAATTAAACATTATTTGAAAATGACATCAGGTGTTTATTAAGCCTTTTTTCGTAGTCCTTTTTGCTTTGCAAATCAGAATTGCCTTCAGTGAAATGAACACATTTATTAATTTTAACTGTCATCGTTGGATAGTTACTATAATAAGAAGATGAGAAGGCATGAACCAAAACGGAAAACACATTTCAGCCCGCGCATGGGATTCAGAATGCAAAGAACATAATATCAGCATTGTCCCAAACTACCTGAAATTGGTTAACAACATTTTCAATCTGAAAAGGTTCTGTTTCGTGTTCAGCCGATCGTCTCGAAGTAAACATTCACTGGTGGTATGAAATGGCTCTAAAAAAATCCGAACTTTATTCTTCTCTATGGTCCAGCTGCGATGAACTTCGCGGCGGAATGGATGCCAGCCAGTACAAGGACTACGTACTCGTTCTATTGTTTATCAAATACATAAGCGACAAATACGCTGACATGCCTTTCGCACCTATTAGCGTCCCTCAGGGTGCGAGCTTCAAGGATATGGTTGCACTCAAAGGCAAACCGGATATCGGCGATCAGATCAATAAGAAAATAATTGCTCCGCTGGTTAATGCCAACAAGCTGTCTGACATGCCGGACTTCAACGACTCTGCTAAGCTCGGCAGCGGTAAGGAAATGGTGGACAGGCTTACCAACCTCATTGCTATTTTCGAGAACCCTGCCCTTGATTTCTCGAAGAACCGTGCCGAAGGTGACGATATCCTGGGCGATGCCTACGAATATCTTATGAGACATTTCGCAACCGAGAGCGGAAAAAGCAAAGGTCAGTTCTATACTCCTGCCGAGGTAAGCCGGGTTATTGCACAGATACTCGGAATCCGTTATGCAAATACTACAAGCTCCACCACGGCTTATGATCCTACATGCGGCTCAGGTTCGCTGCTTTTGAAGGTCGCAGACGAGGCAAGGACCAAGATAACCCTTTACGGGCAGGAAAAAGATGCAACGACATCCGGGCTTGCCCGCATGAACATGATCCTGCACAACAACCCTGAAGCACTTATCGTGCAGGGGAACACTCTTACAGACCCCAAGTTCAAAGATGGGGAAACGCTCAAGACCTTTGATTATGTCGTTGCCAATCCTCCTTTCAGCGACAAGCGCTGGAGCACTGGCCTGGACCCTCTTAAAGATCCTTACGACCGTTTCAAGCCCTTTGGGGTTCCACCTGCCAAGCAGGGAGATTACGCTTATCTGCTGCATATTGTCCGTTCGCTAAAGAGCACGGGCAAAGGTGCATGTATTCTGCCGCATGGTGTATTGTTCCGTGGAAATGCCGAAGCCGATATCCGGCGTGCCCTCGTACGCAAGGGATACATAAAGGGGATCATTGGTCTGCCAGCCAATCTTTTCTACGGTACCGGAATCCCTGCATGTATTATTGTTATTGATAAGGAAGAGGCTCAAAACCGCAAGGGCATTTTTATGATCGATGCCAGCGCGGGTTTCATGAAAGACGGTCCCAAAAACCGCCTGCGTGCCCAGGATATCCACAGGATCGTTGACGTTTTCACAAGGCAGGCAGAGATCCCGAAATACTCGCGGATGGTCAGTTTTGAGGAGATAGAGAAGAACGAGTTTAACCTCAACCTCCCACGCTATATCGACAGCCAGCAGGCTGAAGACCTTCAGGATATTGAGGGACACCTGCATGGAGGAATCCTGTGTGCTGATATTGATGCCCTCCAGAGTTACTGGAATGTATGTCCACAGCTCAGGCAGACACTGTTCAAGGAGATTCGTCCCGGCTACCTTGAGCTTGCTGTGGACAAGTCAGCTATCAAATCCACCATTTACGAGCACCCCGAGTTTGCAGCTTTTACCGCCGGCATGAATGCACATTTCGCTGCCTGGCGTTCGAAGACTTCTGCTATGCTCCGGCAGTTGCAGCCCGGATGCCACCCTAAGGAAATCATAGAAGGGCTTTCCGAAGACCTGCTTGCCCATTATGCAGATAAGCCGCTCGTCAACCAGTACGATATTTATCAGCACCTGATGGACTACTGGGCTGAGACTATGCAGGACGACTGCTACCTCATCGCTGACGAGGGATGGAAGGCAGAGACCTATCGTATTGTCGAGAAGGATAAGAAAGGAAAAGAGAAGGACAGGGGCTGGACGTGTGACCTTGTGCCAAAAGAGCTTATCGTTGCCCGTTACTTCGCCAGAGAGCAGGAGGATATCGATAATCTTTCTGCTGAGCTGGAAAGCATTACTGCCAGCATGACCGAGCTTGAAGAGGAACAGGGCGGCGAGGAAGGTGCATTTTCGGAACTTGAAAAGGTGAATAAGGCAAATGTCGCTGCACGCTTGAAAGATATCAAAAGCGATAGGGAAGCAAAAGAAGAGGCTGCTGTGCTTAACGACTGGTTGAAACTCGCAAACAAGGAAGCGGATCTCAAGAAACGCCTCAAGGAAGCCGAGTCCCTGCTTGACTCAAAAGCCTATCACTATTATCCGAAACTCACTGAGGATGATGTCAAGACGCTGGTTGTGGACGATAAATGGCTTTCTTCGCTGGATAAAGCCATTCACGGCGAGATGGACCGGATCAGCCAGTCCCTTACCCAGCGTGTGAAGGAGCTGGCGGAACGCTACGAAACCCCGATGCCACAGATGACCGCCCGCGTGGCTGAGCTGGAGGCAAAAGTGAACCGGCACCTGGAGAGAATGGGGTTCAAATTATGAGTGCGGAGTGCAGAGCCGAGAATATTCCACCGGGTTACAAAAAGACTGAGGTGGGAGTGATTCCGGAGGATTGGGAAGTTTATGTTCTTGGTGAGATTGGCAAATTTAAGAATGGATTAAACAAGGATAGCCAAGCTTTTGGTCATGGTTCTCCATTCGTAAACTTGATGGACGTTTTTGGTGTCAATTCTATCGTATCAAAAGAACAACTTGGGCTCGTCGAATGTACCAGCTTTGAGCAAAGTGTATATGATCTACGGCGTAGTGATGTGATTTTCGTACGATCATCGGTGAAACCTTCGGGGGTTGGACTAACAGTCGTTGTTGAGAAAGATTTGGATGGGACTGTTTACTCAGGATTTCTCATCAGATTCCGCGACGGTGGGTTTATCGACACTGACTTTAAGAAACATTGCTTTTATGAAGAGGGTTTTCGCAAGAGAGTCATCGGTAGCAGTTCGGTGAGTGCAAACACCAATATCAGTCAGGAAAGTCTAAAAAGACTTCCGATTCCCCTCCCACCCACCAAAGCCGAACAAGAATCCATCGCCGAAGCTCTCTCCGATACAGATGCCCTCATCGAATCCCTTGAGCAGCTCATCGCCAAGAAACGCCAGATCAAACAGGGCGCCATGCAGGAGTTGTTGACTGGGAAGAGAAGGTTGCCGGGGTTTAGTGGAGAGTGGGAAGTGAAATTACTTGGCGATCTGTTTGACTTCAGCGGAGGACTTTCAGCTACAAGAGATCAACTTTCCATAGAAGGATATTGCTATCTCCATTATGGAGACATCCACACATCAAACAAGACCTTTATCGATGTCAAGAAGGAAAAACAAGATATCCCAAAGCTTGACATCTCTCTAAAAAAAGTATCACCTTCTTCATTGCTTGAGAGTGGAGACGTTGTCTTTGTAGATGCATCTGAAGACGAAGAAGGAGCAAGCAAGCATATTGTCATCTTCAACGAAGATAAAATCCCTTTCATTTCCGGTCTGCACACTATAGTTGCAAAGAGCAAGACAAAAGAACTGGATTACCAGTACCGACGATATTGTTTTCAAACTAGTGATATAAAACAGCAGTTCCGGTTTTTTGCAGTAGGAACCAAGGTTTTTGGGATTAGCAAAGCAAATATTGCGAAAATTACACTGCCTGTTCCATCAGTTGAAGAACAAACCGCTATAGCATCCATCCTCTCCGACATGGATTCTGAAATTACCGCGCTGGAAGAAAAACTTGCCAAAGCCCGACAGATCAAGCAGGGTATGATGCAGGAACTGCTTACAGGGAGGATTCGATTGGTATGAGTTGTCAGGGACAAGCCAATTCCTTCTTCATTGGCTGGGATGTAGGCGGGTGGAATTGCGACAAAAACAAAGATAGTCAGGATGCAATAGTGATTCTTGACTCTGCACTCATTATTGTGGGAAAACCGTGGCGTGGCAATCTTCGCACTTCCATCAACGAGTCTAAGAACTCAAAAGAATTCATCTGTAAACTGATCTCCTTATGCACTGATAATTTCCCTGCAAATATTGAACACGTTACTCTATCCATAGATACACCACTGGGCTTTTCTGTTGGATTCACAGAACTTGTAACAGGTTTGAAATTCTTAGAACCGATAGGGAGTTACAATACCAACCCTTACCTTTACCGGCAGACTGAACGCTATCTGTTTGAACACGGTCTAAGTCCCCTGTCATCCATCAAAGATATGATTGGGAGTCAGGCTACCAAAGGCATTCATGTCCTTGCCAAGTTTGCGCCAGAGGTAAAGAGCTGTGGTGTGTGGAGTGACGGAGAATTGCTTACCGCAATTGAAGCCTATCCGGCAGCCTGCAAAAATTCCAGATCAATAGAAACTTTGCGCCAGCAGGTCGCAAATAAGCCAGTTAAAAATAAGGACAAAATGGACGCACTAACCTGTGCTCTTATAGCTTATCTTTTTTCTAAAAGTCCAGAACAACTCATCGCTCCCAGAGGTTCAGTACCCCCAAGTGAAGGCTGGATCTGGGTTCCAAAAGATATCTTAAAAGAAGTGAAACTATGAAAATCTCCACTATTCTTGACCATATAGACAGCGGGCACATGGCATTGCCCGAATTTCAGCGTGGTTATGTTTGGAACCGTGACCAGGTACGTGGCCTTTTTGATTCACTTTACCGTGGTCATCCTATAGGTGGCTTGCTGGTATGGGCCACCGAGTCCAAAACGGCAGTCCATCGTGGAGATGGTCCTTTGGCAGCTGGTGTTGTTAAACTGCTGCTCGATGGGCAACAGCGCATAACTTCGCTTTACGGTGTGGTAAGGGGAAAGCCACCCAAGTTTTTCGACGGCAATACACAGGCTTTCACAGGACTGCGTTTTCATCTTGAAACAGAAACTTTTTCATTTTATCAGCCTGTAAAAATGAAAGATGACCCTCTGTGGATTGATGTTACGGATCTGATGCAGAAGGGAACGGCTAGTGTCACGGCAATTTAATTCTTACACATATTCTTTGGCAGTTTCCTGTCAGTGCATAAGGATTCTGAGCTTAATATTGGGTAATAACTAAACGTTCTTGACACTAGACTGGGTGAATTTGTGGCACCTTTAAGTAAGCAGCCGGAACTGGCGCCTAAATTCGGGGACTATGTGGGAAAGCTCGCCCGACTGCTCAGCGTAAAAGAAGTAGACCTGCATGTAGAAGAGGTCACAGGGGCAGATAAGACTCTTGATGTAGTTGTCGATATCTTCAACCGGGTGAACAGCGGTGGTACTAAGCTTTCTAAGGGTGACCTAGCTCTAGCAAAAATATGCTCTGAGTGGCCCGAAGCTCGCGATACCATGAAGGCAAAACTGAAAGAATGGGATAGTGCCGGTTACTGTTTCAACCTTGACTGGTTGCTGCGCTCAGTAAACACAGTACTGACAGGCGAGGCAAAGTTCCAGTTCCTGCACGATAAGAGTGCTGAGGAAATTCAGGATGCCCTCAAGCGAGCCACAAAGCACATTGATACATGCCTCAATTTGATTAGTGGACGTCTTGGACTAGACCACGACCAAGTATTTTTCGGTCGTTTTGGTGTGCCGGTAATGGTAAGATACCTCGACCAACGCAGTGGTCCTATGGATGAGAAAGAGAGGGATAAGCTGCTATTCTGGTTCGTGCAAGCTGGAATGTGGGGACGTTTCTCAGGATCTACTGAGGGATTCATTGACCAAGACCTTGCAGCACTGGAGGGTCCAGATGGCGGTCTGGATAAGCTGCTTGAGCAGTTACGTCTCTGGCATGGTGGACTGAGGGTAGAGCCAGAACATTTCACAAGCTGGAGTCTTGGAGCCCGATTCTACCCTGTGCTCTACATGCTAACACGTATGGGTGAAGCCCGTGATTGGGGTACAGGCCTTACACTCAAAGCCAACTTACTAGGGAAGAGGAACCAGCTGGAAGTGCATCACATATTCCCAAAGGCTCAACTATACAAACGGAAATTTAAACGCCCGGAAGTTAATGCGCTGGGTAACTTCTGCTTCCTCACAAAAGATACTAATCTCGTTATCGGTGACCGTCTTCCAGAACAGTATTTCCGGGAGATAGAAAAAGCACACCCGGGAGCCCTTGCTTCCCAATGGATTCCTACCGACCCTAGGTTATGGAAGATAGAGAACTACCTAGAATTTCTCGAAGTTCGGAAGTCGCTGTTGGCAGCTGAGGCAAACAGACTCATGAAAGAACTACTCCACAATGACACACGCTGGTTATCTGGACCAAGAGTATCTGTTCAGTCTACACTGGCTGTCGGTGGAGGAATCTCCAGTGAAGAGGAAGAGGAACAACTGGTAGCTCTAAATGACTGGATTAATAGCCAAAGCCTCCCGCGTGGCATACTGGCTTACGACTTTTCCGATGCCGTTACGGGAGAACAGAAAGCAGTCTTTGATCTGGCTTGGCCCAATGGGATTCAGGAAGAACTCAGCCAGCCTGTCGCGGTCCTGTTGAACGAAACTGCTGAAATCGTTGCCATTGCCAGTCAGGCAGGGTATCGCTGCTTCACCACAATTGATGACTTCAAACGATATGTGAATACGGAAATTATAGGTCAGGAGGCACATTAATGAGTGTGGGCAAGTCCGAACGCGCCACTCAGGACAGAATAATCTCTCTTTTTCATGAAGAGCTTGGCTACCGCTACCTCGGGAACTGGATTGACCGTGAAGGAAACAGCAACATAGAAAAAGGGCTGCTCGAAGCCTACCTGACAAAAAGCGGCTACACTCCCACCCAGATAGGCGTTGCTCTCTACAAGCTGGACATCGAAGCGAACAACCACAGCCGGAGCCTCTACAACAACAATCAGGCAGTCTACAGCCTTCTGCGCTACGGCGTCCCCGTGAAAACCGAAGCAGGAAAGGTCACAGAAAGCGTCCAGCTCATAAACTGGCAGGAACCGGAGAAGAACGATTTTGCCATAGCCGAGGAAGTAACCCTCAGAGGAAACAGAGAGCGCCGCCCCGATATCGTGCTCTACGTGAACGGCATCGCAGTCGGTGTGCTTGAACTGAAAAACAGCCGTGTGACCATAGAAGACGGAATACGCCAGAGCCTGTCAAACCAGCAGCACGATTTTAACGAATGGTTCTTCAGCACCGTGCAGTTCATCTTTGCAGGCAACGATTCCGAAGGCTTGAAGTACGGCACCATCGGCACGCAGGAGAAATATTTCCTCACATGGAAAGAAGACGAAGAGGATAACAGCCGCTTCAAGCTCGACAAATACCTTCTCAAGATGTGCAGCAAAAACCGGCTCATAGAGCTGATGCACGACTTCGTACTCTTTGACGGCGGCATAAAAAAGCTCCCCCGCTTTCACCAGTACTTCGCTATCAAAGCAGCACAGAAACACGTCCGGCAGCACAGGGGAGGTATTATCTGGCACACACAGGGCAGCGGAAAAAGCATTGTCATGGTGCTCCTTGCCAAGTGGATTCTGGAAAATAACCCCAACGCCCGCGTGGTTATTGTCACAGACCGCGACGAGCTCGACAAACAGATCGAAGGCATATTCAATGATGCAGGAGAGGATATCAAACGCTCCACCAGCGGTCGCGAACTGATGAGCCAGCTCAGCCAGCCTAAACCGCGCCTCCTCTGTTCTCTGATCCACAAATTCGGGCGCAAGGGTGTTGACAATTTTGATGCGTTCATAAAGGATCTGGAATCCCAGCCCAGCAAAACCGTGGGCGAGGTTTTTGTTTTCGTGGACGAGTGCCACCGCACCCAGAGCGGAAAACTGCACAGGGCAATGAAGGCGATCATGCCGAATGCAGTCTTTATCGGCTTCACAGGCACGCCGCTTCTCAAAAAAGATAAACAGACCAGCCTGGAAGTCTTCGGCGGCTATATCCACACCTACAAATTCAGCGAGGCAGTGGAAGATAAAGTGGTCCTCGACCTTGTTTATGAAGCACGTGACATCGACCAGCGTCTCGGCTCTGAACAAAAAATCGATGCCTGGTTTGAAGCAAAAACAAAAGGGCTCAACGACTGGCAGAAGGATGAGCTTAAGAAACACTGGGGCACCATGCAGAAACTGCTCAGTTCACGTTCCCGCATGGATCGGGTGGTAAGCGACATCATCTTTGATTTCAGCGTAAAGCCCCGCCTTTCCAGCGAACGCGGGAATGCTATTCTTGTAGCATCAAGCATCTACGAAGCCTGCAAGTACTTCACCCTCTTCCAGAAAACGCCTTTCAAAGGCAAATGTGCCGTGGTAACTTCTTACAACCCGCAGGCTCAGGACGTGACAAAAGAAGATACGGGCGCAAATACCGAGACAGAAAAAGAGTTCATCTACAACACCTACACGGAATTGCTCAAAGATATCGAAACCAATCCCGGTATGACAAAGACCGAGACCTATGAAGAGAAAGCAAAGTCTCTGTTCGTCAAAGAACCGGCTAACATGAAGCTGCTTATCGTAGTGGACAAGCTTCTCACCGGTTTTGATGCTCCACCCTGTACCTATCTTTACATAGACAAGTCAATGCAGGACCACGGTCTGTTTCAGGCAATCTGCCGAACTAACCGGCTGGACGGTGAGGACAAGGTTTTCGGTTACATTGTAGACTACAAAGACCTTTTTAAAAACCTGGTCAACGACAAAGGGACCGGAGCACTTCAGGTCTACTCTTCTGAACTTGACCGCAGCTCAGGAGGTGCCGATCCGGAAGTTTTGATGCAGAACCGCCTTAAAAAAGGTAGGGAACGCCTTGATAATGCCCTTGAAGCTCTGGCTCTGCTCTGCGAACCTGTCGAGCCGCCAAAAGGCGAACTTGAATACATCCACTATTTCTGCGGCAATACTGAAATCCCAACTGACCTCCAGGAACATGAAACGCAGCGTGCTGCCCTTTACAAAGCCACTGCGTCACTTGTCCGTGCCTATGCCAACATTGCAGACGAACTGGAATCTGCCGGATACAGCAGTTCAGAAATTGCCCGCATTAAGCAGTTGCTGGAACACTACCTGAATATCCGCGAGATTATCCGCAAAGCCAGTGGAGAAAGCCTCGACCTGAAAGCTTACGAAGCAGACATGCGTCATCTCATAGACACTTATATTGAGGCAGCCGAGCCCAGAAAAGTCTCGTCCTTTGATGACATACCTCTGCTCGAAATGATAGTAAAAACAGGCATTGACAAAGCTATCGTAACCCGGCTCGGCGGACTGCAAGGAAACAAAAACGCTGTCGCAGAGATTATCGAGAACAATGTCCGAAGCAAAATTATCAAAGATCACCTGAACGACCCGGCCTACTATGAGAAAATGTCAGCTCTGCTGGATGAAATAATCGCTGCCAGGAAGGCGAAAGCCATCGAATATGAAGAATACTTAAAACGGATTGCTGATCTGGTAAAGCAGGTGGAAGCCGGGCATGAAGACGATATCCTCGAAGTGCTTAAGACAAGCCCTGCACTGAGGGCGCTGTACAACAACCTGCAAAGCAACGGGAAATATTCAGATCTGGCTAAAGAGAGCGGCGAATACATCGTTCACAAAGATCAGGTTCTTGACCTCGCATTGAAGATCGACGAAACCGTAAAAAGGGTCAAGTCCGATGACTGGCGCGGTGTTGAACCCCGTGAACAGGTAATCAAACAAGCCCTGTACGATATCTTGCATGAAGTTGAAGAAGTGAACCGTATCTTCATAATCATCAAGGCACAAAAGGAATACTGATGACCAGGAAGATTGAACTCGGGGATATCACTGTAGACGTAGTGCTCAAGGATATCAAAAACATTCACCTGAGTGTGTATCCGCCCAATGGAAGAGTCAAAATATCTGCTCCCCTGCGAATGGATATGGATACTATTCGCGTATTCGCTATCTCCAGGCTGGGCTGGATCAAAAAGCAGCAGAAAAAGTTCCAGGAACAGGAACGTGAAACTCCGCGTGAGTACCTGGATCTTGAAAGCCATTACGTATGGGGGAAACGCTATTTGCTCAGGGTGGTCGAAGTTGATGAAGCACCTTCGGTCGAATTAAAACATAACAAAATGGTTCTTCGGGTACGTCCTGGAACCGATGATAAAAAGAAGAAGGATATTATTGATTCCTGGTATCGCGAGCAGCTCAAGAAAGCTGTGCCACCTTTAATTGCTAAGTGGGAACTGCTGCTGGGCGTGAAGGTAAATCGGTTCTTTGTACAGCGGATGAAAACAAAATGGGGAAGCTGTAACCACAAAGCACGCAACATCAGGCTCAATACCGAACTTGCCAGGAAACCAGAAGAATGCCTCGAATACACAGTCGTGCATGAAATGGCTCATCTGCTGGAGCCGACACACAATTCTCGCTTTATTTCACTGATGGACCAGTACATGCCAAAATGGCAATTCTTCAGGGATAAGCTGAATCAGTTACCTGTCAGGCATGAGGACTGGATTTATTGACACAGTTTACTTTAAATCTATTTCTGGTATCATTTTCATGCTCCAGCCTATCTAAATTTATATTTTTTATCTCTTCTGTGAAGAGCCTCCAGCCAAGAAGGCGGAGGCACCTGATTAATTTCAAATGAAAACGCGGATTCCCGTATAAATGAAGTGTTTTCTCAGTAAGTAAAGGGTTTTGCCGTCCATTTTCAAATTTTCTAAACTCCCATTTGACCGATAGGTATCCACACTTGCCGTAGATTGTTTCATCCATCATTCATTCCTCCTCATTTAAAATTCTTATGTATTCTTCTACAAGTGATTTTCCCATTCCCAGAATT
>Ga0208825_1000494_pt1 | contig 37973 bp, 29 predicted proteins | sample AD_UKC113_MetaG_FD_184450 | JGI IMG/M metagenome (GOLD analysis project Ga0208825, IMG submission 184450) | Active sludge microbial communities of municipal wastewater-treating anaerobic digesters from Hong Kong - AD_UKC113_MetaG (SPAdes)... | ecosystem: Engineered > Bioreactor > Anaerobic >... | reverse complement strand
TGAAGATAATGCACCTCTACCTTGAGGCTCTTAACCTTGAAAACGAAAACGGCAAGCTGAAACCCTGAACTATAATTTACTTTTTAGAAATCGGGGGCAGGGGTTTGAAGCAAAACTCTGGGGAGAAAATCGACACTTCAAATACGGTTTTTTAAAATAATAAGTGTTTCCCCACTTTATCAGATTGTTTCAAAGTTTTAGATTATCCGGTCAGGCAAAAATGCTTTATAAAGATTCTGCATTTTATAATAAAGATTCCTGGCTTTATAATAATCACAGGGAAATTTTCAGGACAACTTTTTTAGGATAACCTCGTAAACTCGTGTTCATTATCTGATAAGTTAAGTTCAATAAAGGGCAGTTCAATAAAGGGCAGTCCAGTGAAGTTCAGTTCAATAGGAGTTGCAGTTCAAACCTGATGGATATGATCATATGGCTGACATAATAATAAAAAATGCTTATGTTTTAACAATGGACCCTGATGCTGGAGACCTGAAAAATGGGACCGTTGTTATTGAAGATGGAAAAATCACGGAAATAGGAGAGAAAACAAAAGAACATGCTGAAACCGTGATTGATGCAAAAGGCTCGGTAGTAATGCCAGGGCTTGTAAATACGCATACGCATGCGGCAATGACTCTCTTCCGGGGTTATGCCGATGACCTTCAGCTTGCAGAATGGCTTGAGAAACATATCTGGCCTGCCGAAGCCCAGCTTAGAGCAGAAGATGTTTACAGAGGAAGCCTGCTTGCCTGCCTTGAAATGATCAGATCCGGAACAACATCATTTGCAGACATGTATTTCTTTATGGACGAGACTGCAAAAGCTGTTGAAGCATCAGGGATCAGAGCTTCACTTTCCCACGGCCTCATCGAGCTCTGGAACAAAGAAAAAGGGGAAACCGACCTTAAAGAAGGAAAGCGCTTTGTCAGAGCCTGGCAGGGAGCAGCAGACGGCAGGATAAAGACAATGTACGGACCTCATGCCCCGAATACCTGCTCGGATGAGTATCTTGAAAAAGTGAAAGAAGAAGCCAGAAAGGACGGAGCAGGCATCCACATCCATGTCCTTGAGACTGAAGCTGAACTGCTGGCAATGAAAGAAAGGTACGGGAAATGTTCGGTGCACATGCTTGATGATATAGGGTTTTTTGGGCCTGACGTGCTTGCTGCCCACTGTGTATGGCTTTCTGACGGCGATATAGAAGTTTTGAGGGAAAAGGGGGTAAATGTCTCCCATAATCCAATAAGCAATATGAAACTGGCTTCAGGAACTGCCCCTATCTACAAAATGCTGGAAAGAGGGGTGAATGTCAGCCTCGGGACTGACGGCTGCGCCTCAAACAACAACCTTGACCTGTTTGAAGAAATGAAAACTGCTGCTCTTCTGCACAAACTGAGCACAGGAAATCCTACTGCCCTTCCGGCCCGCCAGGTACTGAAGATGGCAACCGTTAATGGAGCAAAGGCTCTTGGGACGGAAAGCGGCATGTTAAAGGCAGGAATGAAGGCAGACCTGATTATAGTTGACATGAAAAAACCGCATCTTACCCCCTGCTTTGATGTTCCTTCCCATCTGGTGTACTCTGCAGGAGGAAGCGATGTCCGGACAACAATCGTGGACGGAAAAGTCCTTATGGACGACTACAGGGTTCTCGTGATGGACGAACAGAAAGTTATAGAAGAAGCTCAAAAAGCCGCAGAAGAGCTTGCGGCAAGGGTGAATGCCTGAAATCTTCTGTCCTGGTACTATTAAGCTATAATATTTTAAAAGCTATAATATTTTAAAGCATACTGGCACGATATAAAGGAAAATAAATACTATAGGCCCAGTGTATACAGAGTTATTTTATTTCATCTGTATTTCGGGCAGCAATTTAGAGTTTCAAAATTATCCAGCTTGAAAATTTAACCGCCTATCTAATAAATGACGGGATCACCATGACCGAAAAAGAACTCATAGAATCCGGAAACATGAAAATGGAATGGGCAAGAAATCACATGCCTGTGCTTGCGATCATCAGAGAAAAATTTGAAAAAGAAAAACCCCTTAAAGGGCTTAAAGTAGGAATGGCACTGCACGTGGAAGCAAAAACCGCAGTCCTTGTCGAGACCCTCGCTGCCGGCGGCGCACAGGTTGCAATTTCAGGCTGCAACCCTCTGAGCACTCAGGATGATGTGGCAGCTGCTCTCGATACCAGGAAGAATATAAGCTGTTTTGCAAAATACGGGTGCTGTACGAGCGAGTATTATGAAGCAATAGATAAAGTTCTTGATATTGAACCTGACATCACAATCGATGACGGAGCAGACCTGATTTTCAAGCTTCACAAAGAAAGGCAGGAAATGCTTCCGAAAATCCTGGGGGGCTGTGAGGAGACCACCACAGGTGTGCACAGGCTTCACGCGATGGAAAAAGACGGCGCACTCAAGATGCCGGTAATAGCCGTAAACGATGCCATGACCAAGTACCTTTTTGACAACCGTTACGGGACAGGCCAGTCAGCCTGGGACGGAATCAATCGGACCACCAACCTTCTTGTGGCAGGCAAAAACGTTGTTGTTGCAGGCTACGGCTGGTGCGGGCGCGGGGTTGCAATGCGGGCTGCAGGCCTTGGGGCAAGCGTAATCGTTACCGAGGTAGACCCAATAAGAGCCCTTGAAGCCAGAATGGACGGTCACAGGGTTATGAAAATGGCAGAAGCTGCAAAAATAGGAGACATCTTTGTAACTGCAACAGGAAACAGAGATATCCTTACAGCCGACCACTTTAAGGTTATGAAGGACGGGGCAATTCTTGCAAACTCAGGTCACTTCAATGTGGAAATAGACATGGAAGCCCTTGATTCTCTTGCAAAATCCACCCGGACTGTCAGGCACAATATCAAAGAATACGATATAGGCAACAGACGCATTAATGTGATAGCGGAAGGCAGGCTCGTAAACCTTGCTGCAGGCGACGGTCACCCTGCTGAGGTCATGGATATGAGTTTTGCAAACCAGGCTCTCTGCGTGCGTTACATTGCAGAAAACAAGCTTCTGAACGGAGTCCACGGGGTCCCGAGAGAACTTGACACCTATGTGGCAAGGCTGAAGCTTGAGTCTATGGGCATAAGCACAGACGAGCTCACTTCCAAACAGGAGTGCTACATGAGCGGATGGGAGTGCGGAACGTAATTCAGAGACGAAGCAAAAGAAAGTGCTCTAAGCAAATATAAACTCCAGATATATTGGAAATTCCAGATATACTGGGTGCGGTAAATATGACCATGTTTCCATTTATGGAAAAGTGAAAATATTTACCCACTTAAATTACAAAATAAGATCAAAAAATAATTAGTTACTAATACATATAATTTCATTTTTACAAGCTGGGAATTCTTATTAAGAAAACAGTTAAACCGGAAATTCGTATTGGGAGAACGTTTACAATTCTGTTTTCATTCATAAAATATCCAGATCGCAGATAAATCACTTTATTTTTTTAAGAAGTCTAAACTTCTTTTAACAAAGAGGATTCTCCCAAAAACATAAGCTGAGAGCCTTGTACGGCAACCGATTCATGTAAAACGATAGTCTGGGAATAAGCCCGGAGAAGGGGTTGGGATGAAAGGACAACTGAGGAAGTCTGGTATTGACATTATAGGGGATATCTCCTGGGGGACACATTTCTGCCAGTTTTACCAGACAAAAGAAGATTTGAAAGACATACTTGTACCTTACTTCAAAGCAGGGCTGGAAAATAATGAATTTTGCATCTGGGTCACATCAGAACCTCTGGGCGAAGAAGAGGCAAAAGAAGCCCTTAAAAAGGCTGTTCCCGGCATTGATGCTTATCTGGAGAAAGGGCAAATTGAAATTATTCCATATACCCACTGGTATGTGAACGAGGGCGTATTCGATTCCAGGAGGTCTTTAAACGGCTGGATTGAAAAGCTCAATAATGCCCTGAAAACTGGTTTTGACGGTTTAAGGTTGAGCGGAAACACTTCCTGGATGGAAAAAAGAGATTGGGACGACTTTGTAGATTATGAAGACGAGGTAGACAGAATCCTTGGAAATTACCGGATGATAGCTCTCTGTACCTATTCTCTCGACAGGTGCAGTTCAACCGGGATAATAGATGTGATGGTCAACCATCAATTTGCTTTGATTAAAAAGAAAGGAGAATGGCAGAAGATAGAAAGTTCCAGGAGCAAAAAAGCAGAGGAGATTGCTGTTCAGGCAACGAGGAACTGGGAATATACTTTTGATGCTATTCCGGATCTGGTCGCCATACTCGATGACCAGTATAGAATCGTCCGGGCAAATAGAGCCATGGCATCAAAACTGAATGTGGCACCGGAAGAGTGTGCAGGCCTGATCTGCTATAAAGCTGTTCATGGGACAGACGAACCTCCTTCTTTTTGCCCGCACAGGCAGCTGCTTAAGGACGGTCTCGAACATACCGCAGAAGTCTATGAGGACTGCTTTGGAGGCTATTTTTTAGTAAGCGTCTCACCGCTTCACGACTCTGAAGGAAAACTCATCGGGAGCGTTCATGTTGCCCGTGATATCAACGAACGCAAGCAGGCTGAGGATGCACTTCGTCAGAGTGAGCAGCACGCCAGGTTAAAGCTGGAGAAAATTCTCTCACCTGTCAGCAGTCCGGATACCTTTGAGCTTGCGGAGATTGTTGATATTCCGGTTATTCAGTCTCTCATAAACGATTTTTATAAGCTTACTAATGTTCCCATAGGTTTGAACGATCTCAAAGGCAATGTTCTGGCATGTGTCGGATGGCAGGAGATCTGCACGAGATTCCACAGGGTTCACCCTGAAACCTGCAGGTACTGCAGAGAAAGCGACATGGAGCTGTCTATGGGCATTTCTCCGGGAGAGTATAAGCTTTACAGGTGCCGGAACAATATGTGGGATGTAACGACCCCTGTTATGGTTGCAGGCAAGCAGGTAGGCATCATTTTTTCAGGGCAGTTTTTTTTTGAGGATGAAATTCTGGACTATGAGTTTTTCCGTTCTCAGGCAAGAAAGTATGGTTTCAATGAGGACGAATACATATCAGCGCTTGAGAAAGTTCCGAGGCTGAGCAGAGAGACTGTTGATGCAGGGATGGCTTTTTTGATGGGTTTTGCCAATATACTCTCGCAGCTGAGCTATAGCAATATAAAGCTGGCTCAGTCTCTGGCAGAACGCGATGCCCTTGTGGAAGAGTTAAGGAAGAGCTATGAGCGTTTTCGCTCAGTTCTTGAGAATTCGCTCGACTCGGCATACCGAATGGATTTTCAGGATAACTGCTTTGATTATATGAGCCCGGTGATAGAGCAGATTACAGGCTTTTCTACAAGGGAAATAGATGCGATGACCAGCAGTGATCTTCTTTGCCGCATTCATCCGGAAGACCGTCCGCGTATCGTTATGGAAATTTCCAGGTCATTAGAAGAGGGTTTTGGGGCACATGAGTACCGCTTTAAATGCAAGGATGGAAAATACCGCTGGCTAGCTGACCACTTCTCGATCATTAAGGATAAAAGCGGCATTGTCCGCTTCAGGGCAGGTATCGTCCGCGATATCACTGAAAAAAAGCAGGTTGAAGAAACACTGGTAAGAAGTGAGAACAAATTCCGCACACTGGCTGAAAATTCTCCTGACCTGATTGCTCGTTTTGACAGACAAAAACGCCACATATATGTAAATCCTGCCAATGTAGAGCCTTATGGTTGTTCTCCAGAAGAAATCATTGGAAAAACCAATGGTGATCTGGGAATGGACCCTGAGCTGGTTAAACTATGGGAAGAGCACTATGAAAACGTTTTTACCACCGGAGTTCCTGAGGTGATGGAGTTCCATTATACGTCTCCTCAGGGAAAGAAATATTACTTTAATACACAGGTAGTACCTGAGTTTATTGACGGCGAGGTAGTCTCTGTTCTTGCTATTTCTCATGATATTACAGACATTAAAGAAGCAGAAGCTAAATTAAAAGACACACTCGATAATCTGGAAAACCTGGTTAAAGAGCGCACAGTAGAACTAGAAGAAGCTTATAAGCTATTGAAAGAAAGAGAAGAGAGCCTTGCTGAAGCTCAAAAAATGGCTCATATAGGGAGCTGGGAATGGGATATTGCGGCTGATAAAGCATACTGGTCTGAAGAGATGTACCGGATTTTTGGACGTGATCCTCAAAAATCAGCCCCATCTTTAGATGAATATTTAAGTTATATTCATCCCGACGACCTTGACTATTACTGTAAAGTCAATGATTATACAAGTAATGTACGTACTTCTGGACTTGATTTTAGAATTGTTTTAGCTAACGGGGAAGAACGTACACTCCATATAAAATCCGATTTTATTTATAATGATGAAAATGTCCCTGTTCGGGTAAAAGGAATAGTTGAGGATATAACTGAACGTAAAAAGGCTGAAAAAGCCCTTGTAAACCTTGAGATTGCCCGCAAAAAAGAAATTCATCACAGGATCAAGAATAACCTGCAGGTAATTTCTTCCTTACTCGACCTCCAGGCTGAAAAATTCCGGGGCAGAAAATACGTTGAGAATTCGGAAGTTCTGAACGCTTTTCGGGAAAGCCAGGACAGAGTAATATCGATTGCCCTGATTCATGAAGAGCTTCATGAAGGCAGGGGAAAAGATACATTGAATTTTTCACCATACCTCCAGAGACTTGTTGAGAATCTATTTCATACTTATACCCTTGGAAATGCCGATATCAGCTTAAATATCAATCTGGAAGAGGACACTTTCTTTGACATGGATACTGCCATTCCTCTGGGGCTGATCGTCAATGAGCTTGTATCTAACTCCCTCAAACACGCATTTCCCGATAGAAAAGGAGAAATTAAAATTAAACTTTACAGGGAATTGAACGGGGAATGTAACACAGGTGCAGGAAGCAAAAACGGAGATTGTACAGGCAGCAGCTTCATTTTGAAAGTTTCAGATAATGGAGCAGGTATTCCTGAAGGTCTTGATCTGGAAAATCCTGAAACTCTTGGTATGCAGTTGATAACTACCCTTGTAGACCAGCTGGACGGCGAACTTGAAATAAACAGGGATTCTGGAACGGAGTTCTGCATAAAATTTGCAGTAGAAGAAAAGTAAGAAGAATAGTAGAAGAAAAGTAAGAAGAATTCTTCTTTTGAGATATTCGTTTATTTGATATGGTCTGGACTATCTGAAAAAATAGGATTAATAAGCTGGAAATGACTAAAATAGCGAGGAGGAAAAGACATGTCCAGGAAAATCCTTATCTTGACAGGCGATTGCGCCGAGGATTATGAGGTTAAGGTACCTCAACAGTCGCTCCAGATGTTGGGATACCATGTGGATGTAACTGCACCCAACAAAAAAACTGGTGATATGCTGCAACTGGTTGTGCACGATTTTACCACGCTCGATACCTACATTGAGCTGACAGGGCATCGTATTCCTGTTGATATACCTGTTGCTGAAGTAAATTCGCATGATTATGCAGGTCTGGTCGTCCCGGGCGGCAGAGCTCCGGAATACATCCGCATGTATGATGAAACCATTAAACTCGTAAAGGATTTCTTTGAGGCTGAGTAACCTGTAGCAGTTATTTGCCACGGTCTGCAGCTTCTGGCGGCTGCCAGAGTTCTGGAAGGCTATCGGGTAACGTCATATCCCGCATGTGCTTCGGAATGCCGGTTAGCCGGTGCTGACTGGCAGCCGGAACCAGTGATAATTGACAAAAACCTGGTAACGGCTCAGGCATGGCCCAACCATCCCTCCTGGTTAAGGGCTTTCGTTGAACTGCTCGGCGCAAATATACGCATTTAAGATTTCCTTCGCAGGAATTTTTCCTTTTTTCCTTTACCGAGCTGCAATCAAGGTCTCGATGCGAACACGGAAAGATAAGGAGTCATAACTTTCAGTGAATATAGAAAGAGTTTAAAATTAGATAATTTAATATGACTAACTGATTAATATGACGAATCGATGCTTCATTTTTAGAGGCTACTATTTTAGAGGCTACTGTCGAGAACGCGGGAAGTTATCTAAAATCAGGGCAAAAATTTAAGTTCACCCTAAAATATGGAGGAATTATTCAGTTTTCAGCTTTACTTTTAAAAAAGTGAAAATTATCGTACATATATTTTACTGGAAAAATCAGAGAATTATATGCAGAAATTAAATACATACAAAATAAATTTATTGCAAAATTTAAAAGAAGTCGGGAAAAAAAGGAAACCCACCATAAGTTATAAATAGTATAGCTATAATTAGAGGGTTGCACCCGTGAAAGAGGTGCTCCCTGATGCAGCGGGGCAGCAGGGTTGCATGCTAAGAAATTAGCATTCAATGGTGCAAAATCTAGAGGTGGAGAAATAAACAAACTGGGCCCGTAGCTCAGTCAGGCAGAGCGACTGGCTTTTAACCAGTCGGCCTAGGGTTCAAATCCCTACGGGCCCGCCATGTTCTTTATTACAACTGGCGGAAAGGCCATCCGCTGTAGAAATCTGATCAAGTTTTTTGAATGCTTTATTTTTGGAGGAAAGGATTTGACAAAGTTCAGCCTGCTCGACCATGAGGCGGTCCCTAAGCATGAAATCATGTCTGAGGGCGAGTTAAAGTCTGTTTTAAGCAAATATTTTATTGAAAAGGAACAACTTCCGAAAATCAAAGTGCAGGATCCTGTTTGCAAAGAAATAGGAGCTGTTGTCGGAGATGTCGTGAAAATAACAAGAAAAAGTCAGACTGCAGGGGAGGCAGATTATTACAGACTTGTGATTGAGTAAGCGACGGGGAGTTGAAATCGCTTGCAAAATCATATTTTTTTCACTGAATATCTTTTTGAATCCCATGCACCATCATACGGAAAAGATTCAACGACTACATAAAGATCCAGATCTGAGGATCATCATTTATTGATTTTCATTTTACCAAAGCAAAGAGGGTGCTATCATCGCGTTAGAAAGCAGTATACTGTCGCAGGCCTATTTTACACGGGACAAGATAGTGCAGCATCATATAGACTCATTTAATAAGTTTATAGATTATGGGCTGCAAAAGATCATTGATGAACAGAGAATAATAGAAACCGACATTGAAGACACTTATCTCAAGCTCGGCAAGATCCGGGTAGAGCATCCAGTAGTAAAGGAGGCAGACGGAGCGATCGAAAAGCTTTACCCGAATGAAGCGAGGCTCAGAAACCTTTCGTACTCAGGTCCCCTCTACCTGGAAATGAGTGTTGTAAAAGACGGGATAGAGTCAGAGGCAATGGAAGCAAAGATCGGGCAGCTTCCTGTTATGGTTAAGTCCAAAATCTGCAACCTTCTCGGGCTGAGCGAGGCTGAGAAAGTCCGCTATGGAGAAGACCCTCTTGACCCGGGGGGATACTTCATTATCGGTGGTACTGAAAGGGTAGTTATGACCCTTGAAGACCTTGCCCCTAACAAAATCCTTGTTGAGTACGGAGAGCGTTACGGTGACGTGATAGAGGTCGCAAAGGTCTTTTCACAGAAAAGAGGATACAGGGCACTCGTAATTGTGGAAAGAGGAAGAAAGTCCCTGCTTGAGGTTTCTTTCCCATCAATATCCGGCAGAGTATATTTCATTACACTTATGAGGGCTCTCGGGATAGTAACTGACGAAGATATCGTAAACGCAGTTTCAAGCGATCCCGAAATTATCAAGTTCATGCTGGAAAACCTTGAAGAAGCCGAAGTAGAGACTCAGGAAGAAGCGATCGAAAAGATCGGGGCAAGGGTTGCTGCCGGGCAGGCTAAGGAATACCAGATAAAAAGAGCAAACTACGTAATTGACAGGTATCTTTTCCCCCATCTGGGAAATGACATTAGAGACCGGATCTCAAAAGCTCATTTCCTGGCAAGAATGGCTGAGTCCTGCTTTGAACTTGCACTTGGCAAGCGTACAGAAGACGACAAAGACCACTACGCAAACAAGAGGCTTAAACTCGCAGGCGACCTGATGGAAGACCTCTTCAGGGTATCCTTCAACAGGCTGGCAAGGGACATAAAGTACCAGCTCGAACGTGCAAACATGAGGAACAGGGAACTTAATGTTGCCACAATTGTAAGGGCAGACGTTTTAACTGACCGCCTGCAGCACCCTCTGGCAACAGGAAACTGGGTAGGAGGAAGAACAGGTGTTTCCCAGCTTCTTGACAGGAACGATTATATTTCTACTCTTTCTCACCTGCGCCGCGTGATTTCTCCGCTTTCCCGTGCTCAGCCTCACTTCGAAGCCCGTGACCTGCATGCAACCCAATGGGGACGCCTCTGTCCTTCCGAAACTCCAGAAGGTCCAAATTGTGGCCTTGTGAAAAACTTCGCCGAAATGGTTGAACTCTCCACGGGGATAGAAGAAACAGAGAACATTAAGAAAATACTCTACGACCTCAACGTTGAGAAAGTAGTTGTGAAAATGCCAGAAATCCCGGCAAGAATGAGAGAAATAGTACTCGATGAATTCGGGGAAGAAATTATTGAAGAGTTTGAAGAAACTCCGGAACCCGAAACCAAATACAAAGATGATGATTTCTACGATTATTCAGATATGGACGACTCTGGATCAATGTATGGTGACTGAGGGGTTGATGTCAGATGACTAAAGCAAAAGTATTCATAAACGGAGAGCTCGTCGGGACCCATGACAACCCTGCGGAACTCGTGGAAGAGCTCAGAAAAATGAGGCGGCAGGGGTTCATTTCAAGACAGGTCAATATAGCTCTTAATGACAGCACCAGGGAAGTAATTATAAACTCCGATATGGGCAGGGCAAGAAGACCTCTTCTGGTTGTGGAAAACGGCGTTCCCAAAGTAACCCCGGAGCAGGTGCAGAAACTGAAGAATAAGGAAATCAGTTTTGATGACCTGGTAAAAGAAGGCTGTGTAGAGTACCTGGATGCCGAAGAAGAAGAAAATGCATACATTGCTCTCTACGAGGCTGACATTACTGACAGGCATACCCATATGGAGCTTGATCCTGAACTTATGCTCGGCATCTGTACCGGAATGGTCCCTTACCCGGAACACAATGCATCTCCGCGTAATACCATGGGTGCAGCCATGATCAAGCAGTGTATCGGAGTCTCCACAGCAAACCAGAAGTTAAGACCCGATACCCGTGCCCACGTCCTGCACTATCCGCAGAGGGCAATGACAAGAACCCGAACCTGTGAGGCAATAGGTTTCGACGACAGACCTGCAGGCCAGAACTTCGTGGTCGCAATCCTGTCTTATGAAGGGTATAATATTGAAGACGCTCTGATTTTCAACAAGGGCTCAATTGAAAGAGGATTAGGGAGAAGCCACTTCCTCAGGACTTTTGAAGGTGAAGAAAGGAGATATCCCGGCGGGCAGGAAGACAAGTTCGAGATTCCTGACTCCGAATACCGCGGAGCCCGGAGCGCAGATGCATACGCAAACCTTGACATAGACGGGCTTGTAAACCCTGAAACCCCTGTCGGCCCGAATGATGTGCTTATAGGAAAGACCAGCCCTCCTAGATTCCTTGAAGAGCCTTCTGACTTCGGGATTGCAGTTGAACAGAGGAGAGAAAGCTCTGTTACAATGAGATCCAACGAAACAGGGATTGTGGACACAGTTATCCTTACAGAATCCATTAACGGAACACGCCTTGCCAAGGTAAAAGTAAGGGACGAAAGGATCCCGGACATAGGGGATAAGTTCGCTTCCAGACACGGGCAGAAGGGAGTTATCGGCTTAAAAGTCCCTATTGCTGATATGCCGTTTACGGAATCCGGCTTGACTCCTGACCTGATGATTAACCCGCACGCAATTCCATCACGTATGACTGTAGGGCACGTCCTGGAAATGATCGGCGGAAAAGTAGGTTCCATGGAAGGCAGAAGAATTAATGCAACAGCCTTCTCAGGAGAAAAAGAAGAAGACCTCAGAGAAGCCCTGAAAAAGCACGGCTTTGCCCACACAGGAAAAGAGGTTTTCTATGACGGGGCAACAGGCAGGATGATCCCTGCAGATGTCTTCGTTGGTGTAATCCTGTACCAGAAACTGCACCACATGGTTACCTCCAAGATGCATGCAAGGTCCCGCGGACCCGTACAGGTGCTCACCCGCCAGCCGACAGAAGGTCGTGCAAGGGAAGGTGGTCTCAGGTTCGGTGAAATGGAGCGTGATGTGCTGGTAGGGCACGGAGCTGCCATGTCCTTAAAAGAAAGATTGCTCGACGAGTCTGACAAAGTGGTGGAACTTGTCTGCTCGCACTGCGGAATGATTGCAACATACGACAAGCAGCGGAACATAGCTTTCTGTTCGGCATGCGGGGCTGACACGGACATATATCCTGTAGAGATGAGCTATGCGTTTAAGCTGTTACTTGACGAGATTAAGTCACTCGGAGTAGCTCCCAGGCTTAAACTCGAAGATGCTGTGTAACTGAGGTGGACATATGGCAAACGTACCTCCGATTCCTAAAAGAATTGCTTCTATCAAATTCGGTTTAATGTCCCCAAAAGAAATTCGTAAGATGAGTGCAACCCCTATTATCACGGCTGACACCTATGATGACGACGGATTTCCAATTGACATGGGACTCATGGACACAAAACTCGGGGTTATTGACCCCGGGCTTCGCTGCAAGACCTGTTCCGGCAGGGCAGGAGAGTGTCCCGGACACTTCGGGCACATTGAACTTGTTGCCCCTGTTGTCCACGTAGGTTTTAACAAGGTAATCAGAAAACTCCTCAGGGCAACCTGCAGGAAATGCAGCAGGCTCCTGCTGGATCCGGCTCAGAAACAGCAATTTCTGGATCAGCTCATTGCAATTGAAGAAATCGGGCACATGCCTGATGACCTGATTAATGAAGTGTATAAAGAAGCCAGCAAGGTAAAGAACTGCCCATACTGTAATGAAGAACAGCTCGAAATCAAATTCGAAAAGCCCAGTGAATACCTGGAAAACGGAGAGAAGCTGACCCCTACCGAGATAAGGGACCGCTTTGAAAATATCCCTGATGAGGACATCAGGGTTGTAGGGATGGACCCGAAGAACGCAAGGCCTGAATGGATGATCCTTACCGTCCTTCCAGTACCTCCTGTTACAGTGCGCCCTTCAATTACTCTTGAATCCGGGCAGCGCAGTGAAGACGACCTGACCCACAAGCTGGTAGACATTATCAGAATTAACCAGCGGTTCCAGGAAAACAGGGAAGCAGGAGCTCCTCAGCTTATCATTGAGGACCTCTGGGAGCTGCTTCAGTATCACGTTACTACATTCTTTGATAACTCAGTTTCAGGAATTCCGCCTGCAAGGCACAGATCAGGCAGACCTCTCAAGACCCTTTCTCAGCGTTTAAAAGGTAAAGAAGGAAGGTTCAGAGGAAGTCTGTCAGGTAAGCGTGTTAACTTCTCTGCCCGTACCGTCATCTCTCCTGACCCGAACCTCAGTATAAACGAAGTCGGCGTCCCTATGCCCATTGCAAAGACCCTGACAGTTCCTGTAGTTGTAACCCCAAGGAACATCGAACAGCTCAAGGTTTATGTGAGGAACGGCGAAGATATTCATCCCGGAGCAAATTATGTGTTCAGGGCTGATGGCAGGCGCATAAAAGTAACCAATATGAACAAGGATGACCTTGCCGATAAGCTGGAATTCGGCTGGACTGTGGAACGCCAGTTAAAAGACGGGGATACCGTGCTCTTCAACAGGCAGCCGTCTCTGCACAAGATGAGTATTATGGCACACTCTGTGAAAGTGCTGCCGAACAAAACTTTCAGGCTGAACCCTGCAGTCTGTCCTCCGTACAACGCTGACTTTGACGGTGACGAAATGAACATGCATGCCCTCCAGACTGAAGAGTCAAGGGCTGAGGCAAAGATCCTCATGCAGGTTCAGGAAAACATTCTCTCCCCGCGTTTCGGAGGTCCCATTATCGGCGGGATTCACGACCACATTTCAGGGCTTTTCCTGCTGACACGTTTTGAAAACAAAATTTCCCGTCATGATGCTTACGACCTCCTGAGAAAAAGCAGCGCACGCAGCCTGCCTGAACCTGCAGGGTACGATGAGAATGGAAAGCCATACTGGACAGGAAAACAGATTTTCAGCCAGATTCTTCCTGACGGTCTCAATACAGAGTTCACAGCCCAGGTCTGCTCACACTGTGACACCTGTAAGAAAGCAGAATGTCCCAACGATGCATATGTGGTAATAAAGAATGGACAACTCATTAAGGGCACGATAGACGAAGCGGCAATAGGGGCTTTCAAAGGAAAGATCCAGGACCGCATCATCAAGGAAATCGGTCCCGAAGCAGGGTCCCAGTTTATAGATGATATGACAAAACTGGCAATCAGGGCAATCATGCGCACGGGCCTGAGTTTCGGAATAGCTGATGAAGATATTCCAAAAGAAGCCAGAATCCAGATTAATGAGGTTCTCGCTGAAGCTGAAGATGCAGTACAGAACCTTATCAAGTCGTATATCAATAAAGAGCTCGATCCGCTCCCGGGAAGAACTCTCGACGAAACAATTGAAATGAGCATCATGCAGAAGCTGGGTAAAGCCAGAGACAAGACCGGAGGAATTGCAGACAGCCACATGGGTCTTGAAAATCCTGCAGTTATTATGGCCCGTTCAGGAGCAAGAGGTTCTATCCTTAACCTTACCCAGATGGCAGCCTGTGTCGGCCAGCAGGCAGTGCGTGGTGAGCGCATCCGCAGAGGGTACGCAGGCAGAACCCTGCCCCACTTCCTTGAAGGTGACCTGGGATCGGATGCCCATGGGTTCGTCAAGGCAAGCTACAAGAGCGGGCTTAACCCGACCGAGTATTTCTTCCACGCAATCGGTGGCAGAGAAGGTCTTGTGGACACTGCAGTCAGGACATCACAGTCAGGTTACCTGCAGAGAAGACTTGTCAATGCCCTTCAGGACCTTGAGGTTCAGTACGACCTTACAGTCAGGGACACCAGAGGTGTGCTTGTTCAGTTCAAGTACGGGGAAGATGGAATTAACCCGACAAAGAGTGATTTCAGCAAACCTGACACCATCCACAGGATTGTCCGTTCCGTGGTAAACAAGGAGGTGGCATGATGAGTATCAGCGAAGCCACAGTAGACAGCATGATTAAGGACCTCCCGCTTCCTTCTAACATTTTAAAAACACTGAGGGAAGATGTCCTCAAAGCCGGGGTAAGCAAAAAGGAAATGGAAGAGATTATAGAACGGGTAATGGACGAATATACTGCCTCATGCATTGAGCCCTGCGACGCTGCGGGTGTTGTTGCAGCTCAGTCAATAGGGGAACCGGGTACTCAGATGACGATGCGTACCTTCCACTACGCCGGTGTGGCTGAGATTAACGTTACTCTCGGTCTGCCCCGTCTTATTGAAATCGTGGATGCGAGGAAGATTCCGAGCACTCCTATGATGACAATTGCTCTTTCAAAAGAACATCCTGAAGACTATGCTTATGACAGGGAAAAGACAAGAGCCCTGGCATGGGAGATTGAAGCGACCAAAATCGACCATATAGCTGACGTTACAACTGACCTTTCCCAGATGAAGCTTATAATAGACCTGCACGAAAAGGCAATGGAAGGCAGGAATATTACCATAGACCAGGTAAAGGAGAAATTTAATGAAGAGCTGAATGTCCTGGTCAGCATTTCTCCCGATATAGACAACCAGATAGTTATTACTCCCGGAGAGCCCTCTTACAGGGAACTGCTCCAGCTTGCAAAGAGCATACACAATGTTACTCTCAAAGGCATAGAAGGTATCAAAAGAGTCGTGGTCCGAAAAGAGGGTGAAGAATATACTCTCTATACAGAAGGGTCAGCTCTGCGTGAAGTTCTCCAGTTCGAGGGTGTTGACAAGACCAGAACCAGTACAAACAACATTAATGAAATTTATGAAGTCCTGGGCATTGAGGCTGCGAGAAACGCCATTATTAAAGAAGCTACGGATACCCTGCGTGAACAGGGTCTTACCGTGGACATCAGGCATATCATGCTTGTGGCAGACCTCATGACCTCGGATGGGGAAGTAAAACAGATAGGCAGGCACGGAATTTCAGGTGAAAAGGCAAGTGTATTTGCCCGTGCAGCTTTCGAAGTTACTGTCAACCATCTGCTTGATGCAGGTATGCGCGGATATGTGGATGAACTGCAGGGTGTTACGGAAAACATCATTGTGGGCCAGCCGATCCGCATGGGTACGGGAGATGTCCATCTGATAAGCAGAAAAGCAGAGAGAATGTCGGAAGCAGCGTCACCGGAAATAAAGGCAGAGAAAGTGGCGGAAGCAGCACCTGATGTAACACCGGAAATCATAGCAGAAGAAGTTGAAGCCAAAGAAGAATAAATTCGGGAGTTAAAACTCCGGCATGACCTATAATTATTTAAATGTATAATCTGATACAGGACGAGTCCAGATCAGGTATACATTACCTTATTAGACTTCACCAAATCCTGCTGCAGAAACTTGAGTCCGCGAGGCTCATAACCAGAAAATTGATATAAGGCATCAGGTATTTAGAGTACCATATACTCACCGAGCTTGGAATCTTTATTCAGAAATAGATAGAGTAGAAGAGCTAATTTGAGACGAGAGTTGATGAAAATGAAGATCAATGTTGATAAATCCCTTATCAAGGCTGTGAAAACAGGAAAAGTAATTATCGGAGCCAACAGGACCGTTGATGCAGCAGCAAATGGCTCAGCAAAAATGGTTATCCTGGCATCAAACTGCCCAGAAGAAATTAAGAAGAAAGTTCAGGAAACAAATGTTCCGGTTCTTGAATACGAAGGTACAAGTGTAGAACTCGGACCTGTATGCGGAAAGCCTTTCACGATTGCAGCCATGGCAATCCTTGACGCGGGCGAATCGGATATACTGGCAGCTACAGCTTGATAAAAAGGAGTTGCAACGTCTTGGGTGAAATAAGACTTACTGCAGAAAGCATCCAGTACATTGCGTTGTTTGAAAACATGACGCGGGCCAAAATACTTGACTGTATTCCGGAAGAGGAAAGGCTCGTATATGTTGTAAAGCAGGGTGATATGGGGCTTGCAATAGGCAAAAACGGGGAGAATATAAACCGTGTTAAAAAAGCCCTTGACAAACCCATTGAGCTTGTGGAGTATTCAGAGGACCCTGTAACCTTTATTAAGAATGCTTTCGGGCCGGTATCTGTAAGTTCAGTGAACCTTACAAACAAAAATGGCAAGCGATTAGCTTATGTAGAGGTACCCAATAAAGAGAAGGGGCTTGCCATCGGTCGCAACGGAAAAAATATAGAGAAAGTAAAGATGCTTGCACGCCGTCATCACACTATTGAAGACGTGATCCTGCAGTGATATTCCTTAATTTACGTTGATCCATTAATCCGGCGTTGAAGGACAATTCTGGCATTTTATGCCAAATCAGGAAACTGTGATCAATTATTAACTGGAGAAATTACTATGGCTAAAGGAAAATATGCAGCTAATATACTCAAACAAGCCAGGAAGGATGCCCGCTGGAAAGATACATACTACGGCAGGCGTGTTCTTGGTCTGAACGTGAAAGCTGACCCTCTTGGTGGCGCACCGCAGGGTCGGGGTATAGTATTAGAGAAAGTGGGAGTTGAAGCCAAACAGCCGAACTCTGCAATCCGAAAATGCGTAAGAATCCAGCTCATTAAAAACGGGCGTCAGGTTACCGCTTTCTGTCCCGGAGACGGTGCAGTAAACTTCATTGATGAACACGATGAAGTTACCGTTGAGAGGATAGGAGGCCGCATGGGCGGTGCTATGGGTGACATTCCAGGCGTACGTTTCAAGGTAATTGCCGTAAACAACGTGTCCCTGAACCAGCTGGTCATCGGCAGATTGGAAAAGCCCAGGAGATGATTTATTTGTACAAGATTTTTGGGAAATGGGACCCTACGGAAGTCGAGGTCAAAGACCTTGGAATTAAGCGCTATGTCAGCCTTACACCTGTAATTGTTCCTCACAGCAGCGGGAAACATGCAAGGCAGCAGTTCAACAAATCCGAAATCTCGATTGTAGAGCGCCTCGCAAACAACCTCATGAGGACCGAAATCAACAGCGGAAAGAAGCAGGTGACTCTCCGCGCAGTTGAGGAAGCTTTTGACATTGTGAACAAGAAAACCAAGCAGAACCCCATCCAGGTTCTCGTGGACGCCATTGCAAATGCAGGACCCAGAGAAGAAGTGGTCAGGCTGAAGTACGGCGGAATCTCTGTTCCAAAAGCAGTTGACACTGCTCCTCAGAGGCGCGTTGACACTGCTCTGCGCTACATCAGCATGGGAACAAATGCTGCAGCCTTCAAATCCAAGCGCTCTGTTGCAGAATGTCTGGCAACTGAACTCATTGGAGCCGCAAACCGTGATACAAAATCCTTCTCCATTAACAGAAAGGATGCAAAGGAAAGAGTTGCAAAGGCAGCCCGTTAATCGTTATCCGGGCCTTTCCTGAATAAACATATAATCATTCATATTTCGCTTAAAAGGTATTAGCATGGGACGAAGAAAGAAAATGGTCGAGCGTGTGACAACGCTCATGAATGATCCAGAGAAGATCAGAAATATCGGAATCGTTGCACACATTGACCACGGTAAAACCACATTATCGGACAATCTGTTAGCAGGCGCAGGCATGATTTCCAAGGAACTTGCCGGCAGACAGCTGTTCATGGACTCCGATGAAGAGGAACAGGCAAGAGGTATTACAATTGATGCCTCCAACGTTTCCATGGTTCACACATTTGATAATGAAGACTACCTGATTAACCTTATCGACACCCCCGGACACGTTGACTTCGGTGGGGACGTTACCCGTGCCATGAGAGCAGTAGACGGTGCGGTAGTGGTAGTTGACGCAGTAGAAGGCACTATGCCCCAGACCGAGACTGTGCTGAGGCAGGCTCTCAGGGAACATGTAAGACCCGTGCTTTTCGTTAACAAGGTAGACAGGCTTATCAATGAGTTGCAGGTCGACGCTCAGGAAATGCAGGTCCGCCTCGGAAAAGTTATTGACCACGTGAACAAGCTCATCAAGAACATGAACCCTGAAAAGTTCAAGGCAGGCTGGAAAGTCGATGCAGCAGCCGGAACCGTAGCTTTTGGGTCAGCTCTTTACAACTGGGCAATCAGTGTTCCTATGATGAAGAAGACCGGGGTTTCCTTTAAGGACGTTTATGATTACTGTAAAGCTGGAGACATGAAGACCCTGGCAGAAAAGTGCCCTCTGCATGAAGCTGTTCTTGACATGGTTATTCATTTCCTGCCAAACCCGATTGATGCTCAGAAGGGCAGGATAAAGGTCATCTGGCACGGAGACGAGAACTCCGAAATCGGAAAGTCCATGACCCATGCAAATGCAGAAGGAGACCTCGCATTCATGGTAACTGACATTTCCGTTGACCCCCACGCAGGAGAAGTTGCAACAGGAAGGCTGTTCAGCGGTTCTCTTACCCGTGGTATGGAAGTTTACACCTCAGGGACTGCAAAGAAGAGCAGGGTCCAGCAGGTCGGTATCTTCATGGGTCCTGAAAGGCTTGAAGTGGACAAGATCCCTGCAGGAAACATTGCCGCAGTTACCGGTTTAAAAGACGCAATTGTCGGATCCACCGTAACCACCCTTGAAGGAATGACTCCTTTCGAAAGCATCAGGCACGTAAGCGAACCTGTGGTGACCGTGGCTGTCGAAGCCAAGCACACCAAAGACCTTCCCAAGCTCATTGAGGTTCTCAGGCAGGTCGCAAAGGAAGACCCGACCCTCCAGATTACTCTGGATGAGGAAACCGGGGAACACCTGATGGCAGGTATGGGAGAACTTCACCTGGAAGTTATCGCCCACAGGATCGAAAGGGATAAGAATGTGGAAATCACCACGAGCAAGCCGATTGTCGTTTACAGGGAAACAATTAAGAGGAAGATCGAGGCTGTAGAAGGAAAGTCTCCGAACAGGCACAACAGGTTCTATATCTATGTCGAACCCCTTGACCCCGAGATTGTCAGCGCAATCAAGGAAGGGGAAGTCAGCATGAACATGCCTGAACTTGAGAGGAGACAGAAACTTATTGATCTAGGAATGGACAAAGAAGAAGCAAAAGGCATTGTCGGCATCTTCAACTCCAATATCTTCATCGATATGACCAAGGGTATCCAGTACCTTAACGAAACCATGGAACTGGTTCTCGATGGGTTTGAAGAGGTTATGCGTGCAGGTCCGCTTACCAGAGAACCTGTGGCAAATGTAAAGTGCGTGCTTGTAGATGCAAAACTCCACGAAGACGCAATCCACAGAGGTCCAGCCCAGATTATTCCTGCAGCAAGGCAGGCAATCCAGGCAGGCATGCTCATGGCAGAAGACAGTCTGCTTGAGCCTTACCAGAAGGTCTTTGTTCAGGTACCCCAGCTTTTGATGGGCGGTGCAACAAAGGAACTTCAGGGCCGCCGCGGTGTTATCCTCAACATGACCACAGAAGGGGACCTGGCAATTATAGAGGCCAGAGTACCTGTGGCTGAAATGTTCGGGTTTGCCGGCGAGATCAGGTCAGCAACCGAAGGGCGTGCTATGTGGAGCACCGAGTTCGGAGGCTTTGACGTTGTGCCTTCAAGCATCCTGGGCGAAATCGTCGGCCAGATCAGAGAAAGGAAGGGCCTGAAGAAAGATCTGCCCAAAGCTTCTGACTACCTTTCAATGTAAGCGGAATTTTTTCCGCTTCATCCTCTATTTAAGGCAAAACCAATTTAAGTCAAAATTCCCTTCTAATTCAGAAAAGAAAGGTCTGGAATGTTTCAAATAAAAGGTTTCAGAATTTTCTAGAGAGTTCAGTCAATGGGAAAGGTTTAAAACAAGATATGCCTATAATGGGGAAAACAGTCCAGGCCGCTGGAAATTCAAATTACGTTGACCTGATATATGTTCATGTCGGGAAATTGTAAGTAATGGTTGAAAGAAGACCGGAGAAGGTCTGATCATTACGAGATCTGCCCTAATATTAATATACTTTGATTTAATATAGCATTGAAACTCATCCATAATTTATAAAGGAGAATAATAAATGGCAGCAGACAAACCACACCTTAATTTAGCAGTGATTGGTCACATTGACCACGGAAAATCCACATTCGTAGGACGCTTAATGTATGATGCAGGAGCTGTACCTCCACACATCATTGACAAGTTTAGAGAAGAAGCAAAGCAGAAGGGTAAGGAATCCTTCGCATTCGCATGGGTTATGGACTCTCTTAAGGAAGAGCGTGAAAGAGGTATCACAATTGACATCGCTCACAAGAGATTCGACACAGACAAATACTACTTTACAGTCGTGGACTGCCCTGGCCACCGTGACTTCGTTAAGAACATGATTACAGGCGCTTCCCAGGCTGACGCTGCAGTTCTCGTCGTTGCAGCCCCTGATGGTGTCATGGCTCAGACCAAGGAACACATCTTCCTTTCCAGAACCCTCGGTATCACCCAGCTTATTGTTGCAGTCAACAAGATGGACGCAGTTGAATACAGCGAGAAGAGGTACAAGGAAGTCGTTGAGCAGGTATCCGGTATCCTGAAAATGATTGGATTCAAGCCAAGCGAAATCCCCTTCGTTCCAACCTCTGCATTCTACGGTGACAACATCGTAAAGCACAGCGACAAAACTCCCTGGTACAAGGGTCCCACCATGATGGACACCCTCAACAACCTCAAGGAACCAGAAAAACCATCCACTCTCCCTCTCAGGGTCCCTGTCGAAGACGCATACACCATCTCCGGTATCGGAACTGTGCCTGTAGGCAGAGTTGAAACCGGTGTAATGAAGAAAGGTGACAAGGTAGTCTTCATGCCCGGAGGAGCCAGCGGTGAAGTTAAGTCCATTGAGATGCACCATGAAGAAATTCCACAGGCACTCCCCGGAGACAACATCGGCTGGAACGTCCGTGGTATCGGCAAGAACGACGTCCGCAGAGGAGACGTTTGTGGTCACGTTGACAACCCGCCAAAGGTCGCTGACGAGTTTGTCGGACAGATCGTCGTCCTTCAGCACCCCTCAGCAATCACCGCAGGCTACACACCTGTTTTCCACGCCCACACCTCCCAGATCGCATGCCAGCTGATTTCTCTTGACAAGAAGCTGGACCCGAAGACTGGCCAGGTTAAGGAAGAGCACCCAACCTTCATTAAGGCCGGAGACGCAGCAATCGTTACCATCAAACCAACAAAGCCGATGGTCATCGAGCCCGTAAAAGAGATTCCACAGCTCGGCAGGTTCGCTATCCGTGATATGGGTATGACAATTGCCGCAGGCATGTGCATGAGTGTTAAGCAGAAATAACACTCTCCTTTTTTCATTTTTTTAAGGAGAAAAAAGGTATGCAAAAAGCTAGAATCAGATTGTCAGGCATCAGTCCCAAGGATCTGGACGGAGTCTGCAACCAGGTAAAGTCAATTGCGGAAAGAACAGGAGTTAGCATTTCAGGACCTGTTCCGCTGCCCACAAAGAAGCTTGTCGTCCCCACAAGGAAGAGTCCAAGCGGTGATGGGACTGCAACCTGGGACCACTGGGAAATGCGCGTATGCGCGTACACAAGAGGCTCATCGACATAGCAGCCGATGAAAGAGCACTCCGCCAGCTCATGAGAATCCAGGTCCCAAAGGACATTAACATTGAGATTGTCCTCGAAGGATAAATGCAAAAAAAAACACCAGGTTACAGAACAATTCTGTACCCGGTCTTGCAATTCCTTTTCACTTCTTTATTCCAGAATATTTACTTTATCCACTTTAGAGAAATTTGCCGGCGGCTGCCCCCTGTGAGGGCTTTTTTCAGCCTCCGGAGATTCTGCAAATTTCTCTCCACACCTTATTCTGCAAAATGTAAATCTTTAAAAATAAGGGATGTGGTGCAGAATTTTGAATTCTGCAGTCTCTGAATCTATTTTAAATGATACTGATTTAAACATACCGGGAAGAACTATTTATTGCCTCCTGCGCCTCAACCGGCATGTGAAAGTCAGCACTGCAACTCCGAGCCCAATCTCGAAAGCCGGTGTGGATTTGGATTCAGTTTCAGTAGCTCTCTCTTCTCCGGCTTCCTCTTCCCCAGCTTCTGGCTCAAGGTCAATTACGATTTCGTGTTCCGAAAATTCGGGGATATATACTGCCATGGTCGCAGTTTCGTTTTCCTGCACTAGATAACAGAGCGGACGGTTTCCGCCAGCAAAGAGTTTATCTATATTTTCGGCTCTTTCAATTGCATTTCCATCAATCCGAAGCCTGAGGCGGTCGGGATTTGAAAGGTTGATGGTCTCGTTGTCCAGATTTATAGTAATGACCTTGCCATCCGAAAGGTTTGATTCTACCGCGAGCACTATACGGTCTCTGTCCCTTTCTCTTATTTGCATGCCCATGGGAGTGTAGTTCACAGCTGAGGAATTATTTCCTCCTGCACGGAGAGCGATTTCAGCTCCTACCATGCCGCGGGCAATTTCCCTGTTGAGCATCCGGTTCATGTATGCAGCATGGGAACCGTACATGTAGCCGGTCTGCATGAGAGCAGGGTCCATGGGGGATGCACGGAACATGACCACGCTGTTGTTTACAAGAGTTACTGTGACTTTATCACCCGAGACTTTAACATCAAGCCCTTCGAGAGGTTCGTCATCAGTAACGGTGGCGAGATAATTCTTGAAGACAATAAGGGATCCCTCAAAGTTGTTTTTGGTTATATTTACGATAATTGCATCTCCCAGATCATCAGAAAGTTCAGTATCCACACCTGCTTCCACATATTCGGAGAGGTTAAAAATAACGGTTTTATTGGCAAAAGCCATGATCTGCATGATTCCCATAGGGTTGTCGTGAAGCAAAATCCGGCTGTCTTTGCCATAATAAATAGATGCTGCCCCTGCAAGATGTTCATCCTTAAAGGCAAAATCAGAAACCGTTACTGAATTGAAAATCTGGTCTCCGCTAAGCGCAAAGTTGCTGATTTCTCCTGCATCGGGATCAAAACTGAAAGTCGTGTAGTTTCCGTATGCAAAGCGGCCCTGATGCATAAAATACATTCCCTGCCCCATGCCTCTTACGTTCTGCACGGCCTGCTGGCACATCATGAGTCGCTGCCTGGAATTGAGGGAAGTCGGCGTCTTCTTCATGGTCATTACCATGTAGCTTGCAATTTCCTGCCCTGTGACTCCATACTGCTCTTCGACTTCCAGAACGGTAAGCTTCGTGTCCATATCCTCAGGAAGCCCGAGGTCAGAAAGTGCTGTTTCAACCGGAACTCCGAAATTGTTGCAGGCTTCTTCGAAAGTCATTGATCCGAACCCTGAAAACCTGCTATCGTACTGGTCAAACCCGTAACCATTCATCATTCCCTGACCCATACCCTGGCCCATTCCCTGGCCCATGCCTCCAGCGGCATTTCCGCCCTGGCCCATCTGAGCAAGAGAAGGAGATGCACCAAGGACCACAATCAAAAGGACACAAAGTATGGATATATCTAAATTTTTCATTTTCAGCTTCAATTTCATACTTTCTCACCCACAGACAATAAACTGTCAATGACCTGTCCAGCTTAAAAATTAAGAGCTGAAGAAAAAAGAATCAAAAAATAAAAAACCAAGCCAGTGGATTATATGAGTCTATCATATAAAATCTCTCATGAAGATCTCTTATATCATTTTTAAATTATAAGTGAGTCCGTCCCAAAACCAATTTTGTTTTGCATAATAATAGTTTTAGAACTGTTTTCATGACTGGAGGCGAGATGCATCATGGGAATTTGAGGTTCAGAGTTTGAGGTTCAGAGATGTAATTATAAGTTTTGGGTATGCTCATCCATTATTTTAATCAACCGACATTGTCAACAAACTCATTTTTCTCTATTAGTTCGTTCATCTGATAGTACCAATCATCAATATTCTTCTTTAGTACCTGTTTAACTTTCCCGGATTCGACTGATATATATTCATAGTAGTACCCTCCGCCTTCAATAGACCTTTTTTTTCTATAAGCAATACCGCATGCTATGAGGTTTTGCAGGGAACGGTATACAGTACTTTTTTCTCTTTTCACTATTTCTCCCAGTCCTTCGGTTGTAATGGGGCCGTGTAAGAGCAGGGTTTTGTATGTTTCGAGATCAAGAGAGTTCAAACCGAATATGCATTTTACCGCATCTTCGTATCCGAAACTTGCTCTAATCATCTCATGAATGGAGTCTACCATAGAACCACATTTAGACAGTTTGCTTTTTGCTGGGCATGAACTTTTGGAATTTTATGGGGATCACAGGACCGGGTACGGTGTTGATAATGTCTCTTAGAGTCCCTATTCATGTGCTGGAAAAGGATACTCTTAAAACCATCCATCAGGATTTTGAGTAAAAAGGTCTTACCGAACCAGGTCCATCTTTTCTTCACCGGGAGTTTGGCTTTCTATCATTTACATGATCTTTCAGGAAAAATCCACTTTTATATTTTTTGATCGGAGCAAGGATTGTGGACAGTGGATTTTGTATTTTCCTGAGAAGAGGAAAACTTTTGGAAAAGAGAGAAAATTTTCTCTTACCAACTCTCCTGCGTTAAAAAGCTGGGCGGCTCAAAGGCGGACGGTCCAAAGGTAATATTTTCAGCGTTTTACCTTTGCCTGAGATATGCACCTTACTTCTTTCGAGGGCATGAGACTTTTTTTGAACACCGTTTTACTCTCCTGTGATCCTCAACAGCTAAATGCACACTAACTATATATAACGTTATGTTTAATCAAACATAACGGTTGAGGATATTCAGAGCAAATTTCCAAGTATCAGTTTTTCTTTTTCTTCTTCTTTTTTTTCTTCTTTTTCTTCTTCTTCTTCTTCTTTTTCTTTCGCTTCTTCTTTATTTTTGGAAGGAAGGAAATTAGCTTGATTTCTTTTATTTCGAATTTTTATAAAAATTTGTTTTAAGGTATCTTCGTTACTCTTTGTGAATTCAAATGGGGAATTAACGAACGGTTCGAAGTGAACAGCCACATCATCGAGCCGGTAAAGGGTTCCCTCACATTCCATAGCGTCAATTACCCCTGGAAGCACAACATCCGAGGCAACTACGGTAGGACATGGAGAAATGTCCAGGCAGATAAGGGGAATTTCGGCAAGGTAAGCTGAGCAGTCGGCAGGGATCTGATTTAATAGGTCCGTGCATACCACAAAGGCTGCATCAATATCCTTTTCCCGCAATAGGTCCACAGCAGTGAATTCTCCCGGATTGTAACGCGGATAACCCCGCATGAAGTCAAGCGCGAAAGGATATCCGTACATGTAGGATGCAACCTGATTGAAGCCTGCCACGTTGCAGTTGCTGCGGAGAATTCCAAAGGTAAACCTCGTGTAGCTGTTCAGCTCCTTTACGAGGTTCATGGCAATTTCGGTGTTCCTGTGTTTTCCGATTGAGGACGAAAGCCCGACACCTGCCGAGATTGAGCCGAAGTTGCAGTTTTTCATCATGTGGAGCATCTGTTTCATTAAGGAGATGGGAACTCCTGTGATTTCTTCTACTGATGGGTGAGGATTTTTTCCGTGAAGAAGGGTGAGAAGGGCACTTATCAGTTCATAATCGGAATTGGGTTTGAGCTGCACATGAAGGTCGGAAACCTTAGAAGTAAGAGTTTTTCTCGGGTCTACGGTAATAATTGTTCTGTCAAAACGTCCGCCTCCTGTCCAGTACCCTCTGGGAAAAATTCCGTATCTGGACATATGCCTGGGCATGGATTCAAGGGGGTTCGTTCCCCAGTAGACTATGAGGTCGCTCCTGTTTTTCTTCTGCCCTTCGGTTGCACCTGTTTTTCCGGATTCCTGAGTTCCCATTGCTGCCGGCCCATTTCCAATTGTGGTATTTGAATCGACAACAGCTCCAAGGTATTCCCCTATCATGAGCCCTATTTCATGTGTTTCGCAGGAATTATCGCTGCCCATGAAAATTAGAGGACGTTTTGCCGAAACAAGGATATCAGCAGCTTTTTCAAGAGCTTTGTCCCATGAAACAGGCTTTAATTTCCCTTCCAGCTTTATAAGTGGCTGCCTGAGCCTTCGGGAACTTTTAATCACCTTAAACCGCGAAGCTCCTACTTTGCATATGTTTTTAGCTTCGAGTTCCCCGTTCCTGAATTCAACCTGGATATCGTCGCAGGCAGCCCCACAGGCTGGACATATTATGTTTTTAAATAACATAATCGCCGCCCTCCAGCATAAATATCCAATATCACATATTCGGTGCTTTCTTCAAAACAGAAAAACAATAGATTATTGCCCTGCATTTTGTGTACCTCTCAACATTGCTCCGTGCGCTGCACAGCAGTTCATATTTATTTGAATGAACAGTGCACAGCAGTTGTACAGCACTGTATCATTTTTATGAACTAGTACTTCAATGTCAACAGGTCTCAGGAATGCGCCTTTTCTCCTGCAGCCAGGAAGACGGGTGGGGGAATCAAAGATAGTTCAGGACTTTCCATATCCCAATAGAAAAAAACCGTGTTCAAGCTCTTTTGCTGTTGTTTACCAGTTAATATTCCTTATATTTGGGTTCGCTACCGGTAAGATGCTTTTCCTTCCAATAGCTGGAATTCTACAAAGAATTTCATTTAGAAGTAAATTTACAACCTGATATAAACATATCGTCTCCTCATTTTTTTGAGTGGAAAATTTACATTCCTATTCAGATACCTGGGCCACAGATCGGAAATTAATCCTGAGTTCGTAAGGTTCATATAAGGATATATTTATATGTAAGTTTGCGGAAGTAAAATTCCGTGTTAAATGGAGGTCCAAAAAAATGAAACTGAGTGCACGCAATGTCTTAAAAGGTAAGGTTAAAAGTATTGTCATTGGAATGGTCAATGCGGAAATTGTAATCGAATTGCCAGAAGGAACAGAAATCACTTCCATCATCACAAAGACCTCAGCTGAAAGTATGAAGTTAAAAGTAGGAAGTGAAGTATACGCAGCATTCAAGGCCTCAAGTGTGATGGTAGCAACAGACTGAAAGCCTTATTTCCTTTTCCTCATTTAATAAGGGAATAAAATAATCAAAACCTTTCCACTTTCCACAGAAGTGCACAGAAAGCTACTGCTATCTCATTATTCGTTTGAAGATGCAGATAAAATAGCAGTGTAGATCTGCGGAAAGTGGAATTATCTTATCTTAATAGTCCTGAAAAGCGACTTAATTTATTTCACGATTATTCTGAATACTCAACTCCGTCACGCAGAATGTTTCCATGATAAAATGGGTTCCTGAACCAGTACCTGATGGCATGCCATTTTTTCTGTAAAATTACAGATTCAGGAAGTCAAAGAATCAAAAACGATATTATTAAACCTGTTTCGTTACCGTGTATAAAAACATGGCTTTGAACTTATGGCAAATTCGGGAACATTCTTATACTATAAAAATACAGAAGGATCGTTGTGTATTATCAAACATAACGTCTTATTATATTTTGTGCAGGTGAAATTATGAAAAAAGGACTAATAGTTCTGTTAGTGTTATTAGGCGTGTTCCTTGCAACAGGATGTGCTGAAAACGGAAGCGAAGATACAAACGAAACGAGTACCCCTGTTGCAGAAGAGACATCGGTTTCTGAGCAGGAGTCTGAAACAATTATGGTGTCTGCAGCTGCCAGCCTTACCGAAGCCTTTACTGATATGGAATCACGGTTTGAAGCCGATAATCCTGGTGTAGATGTGAGTCTCAATTTTGCAGGATCAGGAAACCTGCGTACGCAAATAGAGGGAGGAGCCCCGGTTGATGTTTTTGCTTCGGCTGACGAGAAAAACATGGACATACTTGCCGGAGAGGAACTGATTGAAAACAGTACAAGGAAAGACTTTGCCCAGAACTCCCTTGTGCTCATAGTTCCTGCAAACAGTAGCCTCAATATAACGGGAATAGAAGACCTTACAGCTCCAGAAGTTGAAAAAATCGCAATTGGAAATCCTGACTCTGTTCCTGTCGGAAACTATACTCTCACCGCATTGACTGAAGCAGGACTGTTAAATCAGACGGAAAACAAGTTTGTACTTGCCGAAGATGTCAAACAGGTTCTTACATATGTTGAAAGAAGAGAGGTAGATGCAGGTTTTGTGTATATGACCGATGCAAAGACTGCAGACCCTGGAACAATAGAAATCGTCACCAATGTGACTGTAAGTACCCCTATTAGCTATCCGATAGCTGTGGTTTCTACTTCTGAGAACAAAGAAGAAGCACAGGAATTCCTGGATTACGTGACCGGAGAAGAAGGTCAGGAGATTCTGGAAGGATACGGGTTTACTGCCGCATCAAAATAAAAGCATAAGCTAAAAACATAAGAAATGATCTCCATGATGGACAAGATATGGTTTCCTTTAACTCTCACGCTCTGGGTAGCAGCCATATCGTCCATTCTTGTACTGTGCAGTGGCGTAGCCATAGGTTATGTGTTTGCAAGGCATGATTTCCGGGGAAAAAGGCTTGTGGAATTGCTCGTGACCCTTCCCCTCGTCCTTCCTCCTACAGTAATCGGTTATCTTCTTGTGATTCTTGTAGGAAGACACGGGCTTCTTGGACAGATGATTTTCGATGTTATTGGGAAAGGGATCATGTTTACCTGGCAGGCAGCAGTTATTGCAGCATATACGGTTTCTCTTCCACTGATGGTATATACCGCGAAAGCAGCCATTGAAGCAGTGGACAGGGAAATTGAGTACTCTGCCTATATCCTTGGAAAAAGTGAACTTGAGACCGCTCTGCAAATAACATTCCCTCTTGCAAAAAAAGGAATACTGGCAGGGCTGATACTCAGTTTTGCCAGGGCTACTGGAGAATTCGGTGCAACCCTGATGCTGGCAGGAAATATTCCAGGAAAAACGAATACAATGTCTATTTCAATATACAGCGCATTCCAGGCAGGTAACAATGAACTTGCCGAAGCGCTGGTTTTAATCCTGGTCTTTATGTCCTTGCTGACCATTGCTCTAACCGGTAGATTCGTAGAAAAATTAGAGGTATGAGATTGGGCGTTAAAGTTGACCTTATAAAACGGTATAATGAAGCTGAAATCAACGGAAAAAAAGGCACCAGGAAGGCTTTTACGTTAGATGTCAGCTTTGAAATGGAAAACGAACTTGTCGTACTTTTTGGGCCCTCTGGATCAGGAAAGACCACGTTGTTTAAGTGCATATCGGGAATCACGGAACCTGATAATGGAAAAATAATTGTTGGAAATAAAGTTTACTACGACAAAGACCGGAAAATTAATCTTCCCATCCAGAAACGCAATCTTGGTTATGTTTTTCAGAACTATACCCTCTTTCCTCATATGAACGTTAGAAAAAACATAGAATACGGTCTCAAAGACTGGGAAAAAGAAGAAAGAGAAGAAAGGATTATGGAAGTGCTGAGCCTTCTCCATATAGAGGAGCTGGAAACCCGTTTTCCCTCTCAACTCTCAGGCGGACAGAAGCAGAGGGTAGCCCTTGCAAGAGCTCTGGCTCCCAAACCGGGAATTTTACTTCTGGATGAACCTCTCTCAGCACTTGATATGAAAATAAGAATCAGACTTGCCGAAAAAATAAAAAATTTGCAAAACAGGATTGAAATACCGCTGTTATTTATAACCCATAACCTTGAAGAAGCTCTCCTGCTGGCTGACAGGGTTCTTATTTTACATGGGGGAAAGGCCCAGCAGTTCGGAACCCCGGAAGAAATCTTCTGTCATCCTGAAAACATTCATGTGGCAGAACTTACAGGCATATCAAATATTTTTGACGATGCTTATGTGGAAAAATATGAGGAAGAGTCAAAAAGTGCAGTGTTAAAAAGCGGAGACATGAGAATAAAAATAAAATCTCAGAACCTTAAATCCGGAGATAAAATATCCTGGGGAATCCATCCTGAGAATATAACTCTTCTTCGGGATGACTCCGATTCTGAAGGTCGGGACGAAAACATTTATCCTGCACATGTCAACAGTATCATAAATAAAGGACCTAAAAAAAGAATTTCCCTCAAACTTGTCAAACATAACAAAAGTCTGACTGCAGAACTGCCTGCACAATTTGTGGATTCCCTTAAACTTCATGCGGGCGGTTCCTGTATGGTTAGACTGGAAATGAGTAATATAGTGGCATTTCATGGTTTTTAACTCCATGCTTGAAGTCTCATTCCTCTGCAGTTACGGTTTGGCAGAAATGGCAGGTGGAGATGAAAGCCGCCAACTTCCCACAAAAATATATGCATAAGATTCTCTCCACATTTTTCTCAAAAAACAGGGGGATTGACCCCTGTAGAAGATAATTTTTTGTAACTGTTTTTAGTTTTTAAGTTTTTATTATCTTACTACAAAGGTCTTTGCACCGAATTTGACTTTTACTCCTATGCCTGTTAAGTAGCGGAGGAACAGGCTGCTGATTACTACCACTTTTATTGTCGCATAGATCAATACATAGGGTATCAGCATTAGTAGCAGTTTTTTGTCTCTGGCAAAGAATGGACCAATGAGCATTACATACAGCAGTATAGAGAAAGCAATACACTGCATTCCGATCATCAGTACCAGCGGGATGTTATCATACTGAAGGATAAAGTACGGTACTGATATCATCAGGATGATAGAGCAGATTCCCGTAATGTATCCTGAATAGTTGAATACCATCCAGAGGTTTCTCACTGCCCATTTCTTATGGAGCCTCCATAACTGGAGGTTTCCGTACCACCATCTCTTCCTCTGTTTATACCACCCGCGAACAGTTTCAGGTGCGTTCGTGTAAACTATTGCTTTTGGTTCCTGAATTATCTTTATAGAGTTTTTAAGAGCTTTGATTGTAAAGTCTGCATCCTCAACTATTGTTTCGTTACTGAACCTGACTACGTCGCATACTTTTCTCCTGACAGCAGTAAGAGGTCCAGGGCATACGAGAATACTGTTGGACAGTCCCTGAAGATGGCGGGTAATTTCCTGTTCTATGCGATATTCAATCATCTGGAAGTACTTTATTATCTGTTTTTTTCCGTGATTGTCATGGATATAGACATTTCCTGCCACCATCTGGGCATCCTTATTCTCGTTTAGACATTTGACTAAAGAGCTCACAGCATCGGGAGCCATATATGAGTCTGAGTCCGTAAAGATCAGGATGTCTCCTTTTGCAATCTCAATCGCTTTATTTAGAGCGTTTGCTTTTCCTCCGTTTACTTTCAGATCGAGAAGTTTTACAGGATATTTTGAAATAATCTCTGCAGTCCGGTCACTGGACCCGTCATTAACAGCGATTACCTCAATTTCCCCTTTATAGTCCTGGTTAAGTATGGATTCAAGGCACTTGCCTATTGATTTCTCTTCGTTATAAGCCGGGGCTATAACAGAGACTAGCATCGGATCTTTATGATCGGGATCTTCAGGATCTTTACCACCTTTAAGCAGGTATTTAGTCTGCTCCCTCTTCTTATTCCACTCTGACAATACTTTCCATATCACGAAGAACGAAAGTGGCAACAAAGCGGTTATGATAAAGAACCAGAAGTATACCTCCATTATTTTATTGACATTTATACTTCCGATTGTAGGATTATCGCTTATAGTGACACTTCCAGGCATACTGCCGTTTAAGTGATTAATTCCCGTGTAAAGGAATAATCCCACTGAAGCGGTGATTAATATAGCCAGAAGTAATGAGACAATCGGCATGAATTTGTGTATAAGGTGATTGCCGGATGAGTCCGAAAACTTTTTCTTGCTCTTCTCTTTTCGGCTAAATACGACATCTTGTTGATGCACTACTGATATTCTTTGAATTTTTGCAAAATCTCCGATATGTCTCTTTATCATTTTAACCCCCCCACATCCTACATCATCTGATTGCCTGTATAGCTATCAGATATTAAATGGAAAATTCAATTAATTTTTAATAATTTTAATATCTGGTTTTATCCTGATTATTTTCGATTCAATTCTTTTTTATGTTTTAATCTTCAGCAAATTTTTATTGTCTTATTTTGTCCTTATTGTCTTACTTTGTCCTGTTTGAATTCAGACAGGAGCTTCTTTTGTCATGATGTAAGAAACCATTCCAGGGTTCAGCTTGCTTTCCCTTGAGATCTTTTTCTCAATCTCCTCAGTGGATTTACCTTCGGTTTTCATTTCCTTAATCTTTTCAATTACTGAAGATGGAATTGCGTAGTATTCGTTGATGTCCTTCCTGTGCCCCCAGACGTCTCCTTCGAGGAGATGGATCCTCTGCATCTGAAGGAACATTTCGATGGATTTGGAGACAGTAGCCATGTAAGATTTAGGTACCTGAATTACCTCGATCTTCGGGCATGTCTCCACCAATCCCAGGATGTCTTTGTTTGAAGGCCTGAAAGCCAGGTGAACAATACGCTCATTCGGATTAAGTGTAAAGATCTCTTCCCTTGAACTGACAACTCTTATCCTCATACTTTTCCCCCACTGTTAAGTTATTTTTTTGATTTAAGCTGGTTTTTTGATTTAAGCTGGTTTTAGTTTTTATTGCTTCAGGTTTAATTATTTCAGGTTAAAAGGAAAAAGTAAAGAAATTATACTTTTTCCGATGAACTGGATAATTATACAGACATGAACGAGGAAACTTTTCCTCTCTTCACTTTTCCCTGAGCGGCTGAAAGGCATTTAAGTGTACAGTAAATTGCCTTTTTCTCCACATTCTCCAGGACTACAAATTCATGCCCACAAATTGGACATTTTTTTGTTACATACTCCATAATGCATCACCCATCTTTATTTCAAGTAATTTTGACTGTATTCGTGTAAGTTTAGGTACCCAGTTTTCGGGCAGGTTTCTATCGTTCCAGATTATCCTTGTTTGAAGGCATAAGAGCCAGGTGAACAAGGCGCTTTTAGATTTTATGTAAAGATTTCTCCGAAACTAACCAGTTTTATCCAAGGCCAGTTTCATGTTTTCTTTCCCCCACTGTTAAGTTCTTTTTTAATTGTACTTGCTATAAACTACATCTACTATCTATATAATGTTAGCTTATTGAACTAACATTATTTAGATAGTATTCTCTGAATGCTGGTCGTATAAGATTAATAAACGGAACTAAAGGCTCTGTGAATGAAATAATACAGGTTTTAGTTATACTGTAACATTTAGCCAAAAATAACAAGTTGATTGATTTTGATTTTGACTGGCAGAAAAGAAGGACTTACCATTAAATAAAAAACAAAAGCGCTATCAATAGCTCACTATACCTAATACTATAATTTTTTACAAATAATAAATAAACTTTTTTATTTAATATTTCGTTCAGTTTTAGTTTATGTTTAAATACTTCTACAAGATTCGCTTCGATTCTTTTCACCTACATAAAGCCGTTCCATTGGTTATCTGTTAAGAGTTACTGGAAATGTTTACCCGGATCTTATGCCAGTAGAAGGGCGTAATCCCGCAATAGCAAGAGTTTATGAATACAGAAGATGTAAAACTCTTTTTATATTTTCAGGCATTGATTTTATATCCAAAAAAATCTTTATAACATATTTTAGAAATATAGAAAATTGGGATTCATACAATCCCTTAAAGGACTTGAGTTAATTTATTCTAAAGAAAAGATCAAATTATAAGGACAATCACAAAACACATACCTCTATAGAAACTCGAGAATATCCGGAACAGTTCCCGGGTAAATTTGAATTTGTATTAATACTCAAACATGATTCATGGCTAAATATAATTGAAAGTTTTTTCAGTAAAATGGCAAGAAGCCTGTTGAGAGGGATAAAAGTTGACTCAATAAAGGAATTAAGGGAAAATCAGGTAATATATAGGTAACTTACGAATAGCCAGCCACTTTTATCTGGAAACTTATAATTGAAGAAAAAGACGAAAATGTCTGGCCAAAATATAATCTAAATGAAAGAGGAGTTAATTGGGAATCGATGCACCAGGGTACTTAAAGGGGTTAACATGCATATCAAAAATATACTTTTCATAATAATATATACTTTACTTATATCTACACCAGCAGTGGCAGATTCAGAAAACAAAAACTGTCTGGATAATACACTGAAAATAGCAGTCTATCTCCCATCCACTGATACTGTAGCTCATGACCCTTTGTTTACGTCGATGTTTTTCGAATATAAATTATCATATCTCACTGATTCCACAATATCTGAGAACCTCAATAAAGATAACTATGATTTGTTGCTTGTTCCTGACAAACATATGTCAGATACTGCAGCTTCAGCAATCAACATGTACCTTTCCAGCGGTGGACGAGTTTGGTTTTTTGCCGATCCACGGCTGGAAGAGGATGGTACAATATCTGCAAATAGAATCAACATATTAGGAAACCCGTCCGAGGCCGTAGTCGGTAACTACACTACAATCTTTGTAGATACAAATGATCCGATTACATATGGCATGAATAACACTTACACTTCACTTGGCTCTACTGAAAAATCTACGTATATGAGAGCATTCGATCCTGATTCGGGAACTATTTCAGACTTTGAATACAGGGTTTTAATGTTCGACTCACGGGATGGTGATATGCTCATAAAATTCGAAAACCCTGAAACCGGAGCTCGAGCTATCTTCAGTAATGAAAACATGTTCATCAGCGGAGGCTCGTGTAACTATTTTGACAGGGCATCTGCAACAAAATTATTCCAAAGCGTGAAAGCCTGGATGCTTGAACTTGACAACAACACATATGGTATTAGTATCACGTATCCAAAAGGAGACAAACAATTTACGATTACGATAGATGACGTCCTTGCATCTGATTCAGAGATCGCTAAAGTGCAACCTTTCTTTGATATGGAAGCAAGCAAAAGTCTGACAGATGTAAAGAACCTAAACACATTTTTCATAATACCAAATTCCACTAAAACAACAAAGACAGGGTTAGATTATTATGCTCAGTATGGCGACACACATACAATTCACCCGCATTTCATTACTGATTGGACATCCAGTGACTATAGCATTTCTCAGTTCCAAGAAAACGTGACTGATGCAGAAAATATAATAAACGAAGCTTACGGCGTTTCAGACTACGGTTTTTCATCAATCCGATTTCCTGGAGCCAATGCAGCAATGCCTGCATACCAGGCGGCATCGGATGCTGGATTCTCCATCAGTACAAACTATGGATGGTATACAGGTAATGTGCCAATAGGGTACACTTTAAGCAACAATGTTTTCTTCCCGAAACAAAAGATTCTTTACGGTAAGGAGTCAAACCTCATAGAGATAGAGATACCCAAGACCTTTGATATTAGCTACAATAATGCGGAAGACTTCTACACGCAGAACGTTGCAGAGATGAATTATTTCTATGGCATCAATTTCCCGGCAAACTACATTATTGGTGGCCATATACAGGGAATAATGACAAGACCAGACCTGTATGAAAATATGTCAAAGTTACTGGATTATGTAAATGAAGGTCACGATTATACAGCTTTCTCTAACCTGGACCAGATAGCCGACTATAACAATCTCAAAACCGCAAAGATCCAGGCACATAACATACCTGATGGTGTTTCAGTGGACATCACCACAACCAGACAGATAGAGAACTTCACAATAAAACTAACAAATATTCAGAATGGTATACAGGCTCAATATGACGGTTCTGCTATTGGTACTGATAATGTAATCCACGCGGATAATGTGTATTATATTTTCCATACAGTCAGCCCAGGAACACATAGTTTCGTGATTTACGATGTAAATTCTGAGGGAGAAACTGTAAATATACCTGCTTTTGAAATGGTTTGTGGGGTGTTTAGCTTGCTTGCTGTATATTTACATAAAAGAAAGTAAGGGTTCTGTAAAATCAGAGGTTGATATAACAGGATCAGACATACATGGCAACATTCTCAAAAATAAAAAGGTGATATAGCATTTAGAGCCTGTCCGGAAAGTCAGTAATGCACGTTGAAAAGCCATAACAGGTATATAATATCAAAGTACCCGTTGTGATTTTGCATACTGCATATTAAAAGTTACAGCAGGTAACCACTTTTCGGAGAGGCTCTTATCCCACAGGACTTAAGTGTGCGGTGCAGGAAGAAAAAACTAAGAATATTACCTTTAACGATTCCTGAATAGATCAAACAATTAATTAGAGATCACTGACTTTTTGGAAAAAGATAAAAGAGGAATTTGAAAAGTAAGAGGGCAAACGCCCCCTGTGAAAATTTTTCGGGCTTATTCTTTCAAGCCGGAATCTGGAAGATTTCTCAGATATTTTTAGTCCAGACTCATACTTATATCCGGAAACTCAATACCTGCGTTCCACTGTGAAAGTGACCTTTTTTGAACCGTCCGCCGGCACGGTTACTTCCCACTCGGCAGTGTAAGCATCCGTCTTTTCATAAGTATCTGATGTAGTGGTAATTTCCCAGTCTCCATAGAAGTGTTCTACAACCCTTATTTTCTGGGATTGGGACTTATGGTTCTTCAGTTCGATCTCATAGCTTTCCCGCCAGACATCATCACTTACCCTCCTGTAATCGGTCTGGGTCCTGGTGCCGGTTACATCAAAGGAATTTCCGACAACAATCTCTATTTCCTCATCCTTTGGAGTATGGTCTATACTGTCTTCCCCGAGGAACTGGAGCTGTCCTTCGGAATCAGCCTTGTACACTCTCACAACCCCGGCAGGAAGAGGCATTCCAAGGCCTTTTTGTTTGGAGTTGGTAAGGTTCAGGACTACCTGCACATCACTGCTTTTTGAGGCATCAAAGATGAGTTCCTTTTCTACAGGCACGGAATCCGCAGAGAGCAGGGAAATCTGCTTAACCTCGTTGTTTTTCAGGGTAGCTGCTCTTTCAAGGGTGTAAAGGTGGTACTCAAAGAAGGATTCTTCAGCAAAGCCTCCCTTCTCAACTTCATAAGCTACTTCCGCTTCTTCTACATTCCCTTCATAATAGATTGGCTCCGGTACAGCTATACGGTGGACTTC
>Ga0208825_1000491_pt1 | contig 38207 bp, 27 predicted proteins | sample AD_UKC113_MetaG_FD_184450 | JGI IMG/M metagenome (GOLD analysis project Ga0208825, IMG submission 184450) | Active sludge microbial communities of municipal wastewater-treating anaerobic digesters from Hong Kong - AD_UKC113_MetaG (SPAdes)... | ecosystem: Engineered > Bioreactor > Anaerobic >... | reverse complement strand
ATATTATTTAGAATATCATTATTATTAAGTTGTGTATTTTGATTAATTTTAATTTTGTTATCTACATTAATATTTCTATCAACTATGATAGCATTTTTTGGTAATTTTTCTTTTGGTACTCTAAAACCATAACTTCGCCATGCTTCAACCATTTCACGTTCACCATTTTTAATAATTAACTCAGGCTTAAAAATTGCATATTTTAGTAATGGTCTATGTATATACACGAACAATTTTCCTTCAATGGGTTTGTATTGGTCCCCTTTCTTTTTTGCAACTTTTGAGATCTTGAAATCATAAAACTTTAAATTTGACTTCTCGGTATATTGAAACTCAAATCCTATTTTCCCATCATTTATCTCTGCAATAAAATCAGGGTCTCTTGAAATCCCGCCTTTTCTTAAAAACCACAAAAATTTATCTCCACCTGATTTATAAACTTTAACTTGTTTTCTAGGAAACATTTCTTTTACTTTATTTTCTAACCACTCTAATATTTCCAATTCAGCAATTGCTTTTTTCTTCATATCTTTACGATATTCTAAATAAGTGCGAGATTTTATATCGCTGGATTGGGCATATATTGTTTTCCCATCTAATTTCATTTTTTTACCTCACCAAAGTTTTGGTTGATAATTCTTTAAACATATTATTGCATCATTTGCAATTTCTGGCACTATTTCGTATCCAATTCCATTTCGCTTTAAATCTGCAGATGCTAAAAGCGTAGTTCCAGAACCAACAAACGGGTCAAGAACTGTTTCTCCAATATAACTGAATGCTTTAATTAACTTGTAAGGAAGTTCATAAGGAAAGGGAGCAATATGATTGCGTCTATCACCACTACCCTGAGGTTTCATCACCCAGACATCACTTTTTTTTATAGATAGCCAGAATTCTTTGTCTAATTTTGATTGCTCTTTTTGTTCCTTACTTAAATGACCATATTTATTAAATCCTTTTTTCTCAGGTTTATCAAATTCAAGAATAAATTCGTGCATATTATTTATCAAAATTCCACCCGGGTATGGGTATGTTCCAAAATGAGCACGAACCGCATTTGTTTTATGCCATATAATATCCCGTTTAAAAATAAATCCAATTTTTTCACATATATCTATTGTTCTCCCAACTAAATTTAAAGTTTTAAAACTACCATTTCCAAGTCGTAAAGGGAGATTCATAATGTTTATAAATGCTTTTCTTCCTGGTTGTAATACTCTATAAACTTCTTTCCATACTATACTTATTTTGTCAAACCACTCATCAATATCATGAATATTGCCAAGGTCATTTTCTATAGGTTTTCTTGAATACATTTTTGTATCAAAATATGGAGGCGAAGTTATCATTAGATGAGTACTATTATCAGGTAAATCACTCATTAACATTGAATTTTTTACAAATATTTTTTGAATTGTCCCATTTATTTCTATGATATTGACATCATTAACTTTAATTTTATTTGTATGGAATTTATTTTTAAATTTTTCTTCATACTTTTTTAGTTCTTTTAAATCAAATCGCATTTGTCCACTTGCAGAAACTTGTGCTTTAATAAATTTATTTACAAGATTATGGAGTGTTTCAACTGAAATCCCTAAATATTTTGCTGCTTCTATTGCTGAAAGATAGGTTCTATCTTTATAGTCATTTGATTCTATTTTTGTCATTTTTTACCTTAATTGTATCTATACAAAAAAGTTATAGATAAATATATTATTTATATTTATTTTATCAATTTTGTAAAATAATTCAAAAAGGAATGTTTGAACTGCGAAGACAATAACAAAAAAATTATTTCTTATATTCTTAACTCTAAAATTTTAACAAAATATAAATTAAATTGGAAAATTATGTCCACCAAACTTTTGGTTTTGGTTGTCTTATTAAAACACTTTTTAAAAACTCAACTGCTTTTTTCAGTCCCTCTTCTGTGCTCATCAGGGAATCTTCATGTTCTATACTCAAAACACCATCATATCCAATCATCCTTAATGTTGAAACAAAATCATTCCAGAATTCAGTTCCATGTCCATATCCGACTGTTCTAAAAATCCAACTTCTATTTACCTCATCTAAATATGTTTTTGTATCAAGAACACCATTTATTGCTGTATTGTATGGATTTATTTTTGTATCTTTTGCATGAACATGATAAATTGCACCTTTAAGTTTCTTCAAAGCAGCAAGTGGGTCAATCCCCTGCCAGAATAAATGAGATGGGTCAAAATTTGCCCCAATTTCTTCTCCAACCTCTTTTCTTAATTTTAAAAGTGTTTCTGGATTATAAACAACAAATCCAGGATGCATTTCAAAACAAATTTCTTTTAAATTATGCTTTTTTGCAAATTCCACTTCTTCTTTCCAAAATGGAATAACTTTTTTCTCCCATTGCCATTTTAAAATTGCAGAAAAATCATCTGGCCAGGGGCAAACAACCCAGTTTGGATATTTGCTATTTTCACTATCACCAGGACATCCAGAAAAAGTATTTATTCTTGGCACTCCTATTTTTTCAGCCAGTTGTATTGTTTTTCTCTGTATTTCTCTATGAGCAGTTGCAATTTTCTCATCTGGATGCAACGGATTGCCATGACAGGATAAAGCAGATATTTCAAGCCCTCTTTTTTCAAAGGCATTTTTGAAATTTTTTAATTTACCTTCATCTTCAAGCAATTGGTTCACTTTACAATGAGCATCTCCTGGATATCCACCTGTCCCTATTTCTACTGCATCAAGTCCTAATTCTTTTGCTTTGTCAAGTGCTTCTTCTAAATTCTTATCGCCAAATAGAACTAAAAAAACCCCCAATTTCATTTTTTACCTCCAGTTTTTATTAGATTAAACCTTTATTCCCCATTTTTTCATATTTTCTAAACTTACTTTTAATCCATCAAAGGGGTCAATTGTACAATTATCCATTTCAACTAAACAATATTTAACACCTGATTTTTTGCAACATTTAACAATTCTATCCCAATTCAAATTTCCTTCTCCAATAGGAGGCATTACCTGTTGATTTTTTATTATTCCCATATCCTTAAAATGAACTTCACTTACTCTTCCTGAGAATTTCTCAATCCAGAAAGTTGGGTCTCCTCCACCATATTGAACCCAGTAAGTATCTATTTCCGCTTCAAGTTCTTCACAATTGTCAAGCAAAATTTCAAGCCCTATTTTTCCATCATATTTTTCAAACTCTATTCCATGATTGTGATATCCCACAATAAGTCCATTTTCTTTAATTTTTGGAATAACTTTTTCAAATTCACTTGCAACTTTTAAATATCCCTCTTTGTTATGAAGTTGGAGAGGTAGTCCCGGACACATTATTGCATTACATCCAAGTATTTTGTGTTCTTCTATTACCCTGTCAATCTCATTGACAATTTTTTCATAAGCAGTATGAGTGGAACAGGGTATAAGACCTGTATCATCAAGTATTTTCTTTAATTCAACTACATCTTGTGGTTCAGAAACAGCAGAAATTTGAACAACATTATATCCCATGTCTTTAATTCTCTTAAATGTATTTACCGTATCTGAAACACTTTTACAAAAATCCCTTAAAGTATAAAGTTGAACTCCTGCAATTTGTTTTCCCATTTTTATCATCTCCTTTTATATACCAACTTTTTTTGAAATTTCTCTTAAAAAATCTCTTGCTAAAATTATATCAACTTCCGGGTTTTCTCCAACTTCTCTTTCAATTGTAAAAAATCCATTATACCCTATTTCTTTCATTGCTTTTAAATAGTTTTCCCAATCAACTTTACCCTGTCCAAGAGGCATTTCTTTCCATCTTTTCTGTCCATTTTCATCAGGAAGTTTAATCCCGTCTTTTGCATGAGTGTGAACAATATAGTCCTTTAAAGTATAAACACCTTTGACAGGGTCATCACCTGCAACCATAACAAGATTTGCAGGGTCATAATTAACTCTTATTCCCGGATTTGATAATTTATCAAGAAGTTTTTTTAATAATGTTGCTGGTTCAGGACCTGTTTCTGTTGCAAGAAAGACACCTTTATTGGAAGCATAATTTCCTACTTCTGGCAATGACTCTTCCATTGTTTTCCAAGCAGGGTCATTTTCGTCTTCAGGAACAACTCCAATATGAGTTGTTACAATATTAACTCCAAGGTCAACAGCAAGGTCAATTACCTGCTTTGTCCTTTCAAGACGCCATTCAACTGTTTCTGCATCTGCAAAACCATGCCCTCCAAAATCACCAACAAGAGCAGAAATTGTAAGTCCAAGAGAAGAAACAAAATTTTTAAAGTCCTGTCTGCCTGTCTTTGTCAGATTTTTTGGGTCAAGTTCTCCATGAGTTGCATATGGCTGTATTCCCTCAATTTCTAATTCTGCTGCTTTCCTAATTCCTTCTTTAATCGGCACTCTAAAACAATCAGGTATTACCCCTATCTTCATTTTTGCCTCCTTTTTCTTTTTGATATATTTCAATTGCAATATCAGGACATATTATAACACATCTTTTACAACCATTACAATTGTTTTCCTTATCAACAATTGCATAATGAACACCTAATTTATTGAAATGAGTAGAAATTTTAAAAACATTTTTTGGACACACCTCAATACAAAGTTTACAACCCTTACATTTTTCATTTTTTACTTTTATTTCAAACATTATTTGCTCCAATGGAACTTTGAAGAGAGTTTTTCAAAAAATTTTTTATCTTCAAGAACAATTTTACCTTTTTTTTCAGAAAGAAAGACATTTATTTCTGAATTTTCTTCTGTTATATATTCTTTTTGTCCATCAATAACAATACCAACTTTTCCATTTATGCTTATTTTAATTCTATCTTTTTTACCTAAAATAACAGGTCTTGTTGTAAGAAGATGTGGCATTAAAGGAATAATGAGAAAAGAAATAATTTCTGGGTCCAAAATAGGACCTCCTGCTGATAAAGAATGGCCAGTGGAACCAGTTGGAGTTGAACAAATAATCCCATCTGCTCTAAAACAAAGTACTTTTTCTTTTTCTGTTTCAACAGAAAGGTTAATAATTCTTATACCTTTTCTAAAAACAACTATTTCATTTAAACAAATATCTTTATAAAATTCATTCCCGCTTCTTATTTCAATTTCAAGAAGTGTCCTTTCAGAAACATAGAAATTACCAGCAAAAACTTTTTTTAATTTTTCTTCAATATTTTCATTTGAATTTGTCAAAAAACCAACTTTCCCATATTTTATTCCATAAATTAATGTTTCTTTATTTTCAAGTAAATGAAATCCTTTTAAAATTGTTCCATCTCCTCCCATAGTTATTAAAAAATCCACATTTTTTATGTCTTTTTCCACAACTTTTCCACAATTCCTTACAATATCCTCTGTTTTTTCTTTTTCTTTCTCAATTCCTTCTATTTTCTTGTTTTCTAAAATAAAAACACTATTTATCATTTACAATTCCCTCTAAATATCCACTGAACATTTGTATTTCAGGCATAAAAATTAAACTCCCCCTTTTTTCCCGTTATGTTTGGAAATTCCTCTCAAAATCCCCCTTAACCCCCTTTGTCAAAGGGGGAATTTTGGGAAAAAAGCACCAACTCTGCTTTGCTACCCTTTGCTTCCTTAGTCGGTTTGTTAAAGGGGAAACTTGTAAGTAAGAAATATCTTCTCTATGGTCTTTTTGTTTTACGAGGATTTACAAAATTCCTCTTATCTTATCCACAATTTTTCTTTCACTTAATCCATATTTATCAAGTAGTTGTTTTCTATCTCCCTGTTCAATATATTTATCAGGTAATCCAAATATTAAAAGATTCCTTTTTACTCTTTTATCTGCAATATATTCAGCAATTGAAGAACCAAAGCCACCTATGGTTGTATTTTCCTCAAAAGTTGCAATTACATCACTATTCAGATAACCATCTATTTTATCATCAAGTGGTTTTATCCTATCAATTGCAATTGACAGACACGGTATATTTTCAGAATTTAAAATATCGCATACATTATGAGTAATTTCTGCCATACTTCCAACACCTAAAAGGGTTATTTTTCTTTTTTTATCTCCTCTTTCTTTTTCAATATCTTCTGGTAAATGTCCCTTGGGATACCTTATAAAAGTTGGAGTACTTGTTTCCTTAAATGAGTTTCTTATAATTTCTTCAATATTTTTCAGAGAATAAGGAGCAAAAATTTTTATGTTTGGTAAAACCCTTAAAAAAGAAATATCAAAATTTCCGTGATGTGTAGGGCCATCTTCTCCAACAATACCACTTCTATCAACAAGAAAAATAACAGGTAATTTTTGTAGACATATATCATGAAAAATTTGGTCAAACCCTCTTTGTAAAAAAGTTGAATAAATAGAAACAATAACTTTCATTCCAGTTTTTGCAATACCACCTGCTAAAACAATAGCATGACTTTCAGCAATTCCAACATCAAAAAATCTTTCAGGGAATTTTTTTGCGAAATTTTCAAGTCCAAGCCCAATTTCCATAGCAGCGGTTATAACAAAAAATTCATTTTCTTCAGCCATTTTTTCAAGAAGATTACCTGTAAAAATTGATGGAGTATTTTTTTCTTCTTTAATAAATTCTCCTGTTTTTATGTCAAAAGGAGAAGCACTATGGAATAAACATGGATTTTTTTCTGCAAATTCATATCCTTTACCTTTTTTTGTTATTATATGGAGAACAACTGGTTGTTGAATTTCTTTTATGTTTTCAAGAATATCTACCAGTTGAATAATATCATGTCCATCAATTGGTCCTAAATATCTCAAGCCAAGTTTTTCAAAAAAAACACCAGGAACAATAAGAAATTTTGCTTTTTGCTCAATATCAGATGCAATTTTTAATAAGTCATCTCCAACACCTGGAAATTTCTTTATTATTTCAGTAAATTCTTCCTTAGGTCTGTTTAATATAGGAGAAGTTATAAGTTTTGTTAAGTAATAAGAAAGCGCTCCTTTTGTTGGGGAAATAGACATCCTATTATCATTTAAAATAACAATAACATTTTTCTTTACTGACCCAAGGAAATTCAAACCTTCAAAAGTTAGTCCATTTGTAAGAGAGCCATCTCCAATTACCGATATTACTTTTGAATTGCCTTCTTGTTTTTCGAGCCCATATTTTAAACCAGTTGAAGAAGAAATAGAAGTGCCAGCATGTCCTGTAAAAAAAACATCTGCATTGTTTTCATCAGGAGAAGGGAAACCGCTTAATCCATCAGGTGTTCTTATTGTATTGAATTTTTTATATCTCCCTGTCAGGATTTTATGAGTATAACATTGGTGTCCAACATCCCATATAATTTTATCAGGAGGGATATTAAAAACATAATGAAGTGCTATTGTAAGTTCAACAACTCCTAAATTTGATGCAAGATGTCCACCATTTTTTGAGACAGTTTCAATTATAGTTTCTCTTATTTCATTTGCAAGGTTTTCAAGTCCTTCTGAATTTAGATTTTTTAATTCAGAAGGATTTTCATTCAATATCTCAATGATTTTCATTTTTTATCAAACATTTTATTTTTTCAATTTCTTTAAGTATATTTTCTTTCCCTGTTTTTTCATATGCCTTTGTAAAATAAAAAAGTGCCTTTTCCCAATTACAAAGTTTAAAATATGTCCAGGCAAGATGTTCCTCAATTTCAGGGTCTTGTTCATAATTTATTGCTTTTTCAAGATAATATCTTGCTTTTTTATAATTACCCATCTTATAATAAGCCCAGCCCAAACTATCAAGATAAGCACCATTTTTAGGGTCTTTTTCTACTGCCTTTTTAATCATTTTATATGCCTCTTTTATATTTTTATTTTCATCAAGATAAGAATAACCTAAATAATTTAATGCAAGAGGATTTTCAGGATTTAATTGTATTGCTTTTTTCATCTGCTCTTCCATCTGTTGTTTTTGCCCGATTTTGTCATATAAAATTCCTAAACGAAATCTTGTATCAGAAGTGTCTGATATTTCTAAACTTTTATTAAAATTCTCTATTGCCTTGTTATATTCCTCTTTTTGATAGTAAAGAGAACCTAAAAAATCAAAAATCATTTTCTCTTTTAATCCTTGACCAATCCCTTTTTCTAAAATTTCAATTGCAGAGTCAATTTTCTCTTCGCTGTAATATATACTTGAAAGGAAAATATAAGGAACTGGATTTTTGGGGTTGTATTGAATTGTATTCTCAAAAAATTGTTTTGCTTTTTCGTTTTTCCCCTGTTTTTGATAAAGGAGAGCAAGAGATAAATTTGCCTGCCAGAAAAAAGGAACAATATCAAGTGTCTTTAAATATTCAATTTCTGCTAAATTTTCTTTTCCTGTTTTTTCAAGCAACTTTGCATAATTGTAATGAAGGAGATAATTTGAAGGGAACTGATTTACAAGAACTGAATAATGTAATTCACCTTTTTCATAGTTCTGTAATGTTACATAGATATCAGATAAAATTAACCTGAAAGAAGTTTTTCCCGGGTCCCTTTCAAGTCCTTTTTCAATAAAATATGTTGCCATTTCATTATTTTTTTCAAAAAGGTAAGCAAGACCAAGTCCAAAATAAACATCAGGGTCATTGGGATTTTTCTTTTTTGCCCTATAAAAATATTTTTTTGCTTTATCAGGCATTCGTTTTTCTAAGTATAAATTCCCTAATTTTAAATTTAAATAACTACTCTGCCCATTTTCTTTTATCTCTTTTTCAAAAAACTTTATTGCCTCATCATAATTTTCCTGTTGATAAGCAACAACACCTTTTGCATAATTTTTTAAAACAGGTTCTTTTTTTATAGGTAAAGTTGAACAACCACTAAATAAAAAAATTACCAATAAAGGAAAAATAATTTTTTTCATTTATCTTTTTCTTTTTTTATGTCTTAATGCTTTTCTTCTTTTTTTTCTTTTATGTGTTTTTATTTTCATCCTTTTTCTTTTTTTACCAGATGGCATATTTTCTCCTTTTCAATTTTATAGATTTTATAATATTTTTACTCCAAAAAACAATTTTGCTATTCTTTCAAAGAAATATCTTCCTACTATTAATTATTAACATATTTTGTAAGAAGTGTTTAATATATTACCTTATTTAGTGAATATTCAACAATACCTTCTGCTCCTGCCTTTTTTAATTTTGGAATAAGGTCCTTTACAATATTTTTATCAACAATTGTTTCAATTGCTACCCATTTTTCATCTGCAAGTGGAGAAATAGTCGGCTTTTTTATTGCTGGTAGAATTTTTATAATTTTTGATAAGTCCTCTTTTTTCAAATTCATTTTTAGTCCGACTTTTCCTTCTGAAATTAAAGCACCATTTAAAAGCAATGAAATATTTTTTATTTTTTCCCTTTTCCAGTTGTCTTTCCATGCATCTTTATTTGCAATTAAACGAGGGGTTGATTCCATAATTACTTCAATAATTTTTAGATTATGAGAAAAAAGGGTAGAGCCAGTTTCAGTTATCTCAACAATTGCATCAACAACTTTGCCTGCTTTTATCTCAGTTGCTCCATAGGAAAATTCAACTTTTGCTTTTATCCCTCTTTTTTTAAGAAAATCATTCGTTAAGTTAACAAGTTCAGTAGCAATAAGTTTTCCTTCTAAATCTTCAACTTTTCTTATATTTGACTTTTCTGGAACTGCAATAACAATTTTGACAGGCATAAAACCCTGTTTTGAATAAACAAGTTCACAAACCTCAATAACATCTGCTCTATTTTCTGTTATCCAGTCCTTTCCTGCAATACCAGTATCAAAAGTCCCTAATTCTACATATCTTGGTATCTCCTGAGTTCTTAAAAGAACACACTCAATTTCAGGGTCATCAACAGATAAGAAATAACTCCTTGAAGTGGAAAAAATTTCAAACCCTGCTTTTTTAAAAATCGTAAAAGTTGTTTCTTGCAATGACCCTTTTGGTAAAACAAGTTTAAGTTTTTTCTTTTTCATCTAGCGCTCCTATTTTTCTGTATTTTTGATACCTTAATTCAACGAGGTCTTCAATGTCTATTGTTTTTAATTCTCTTAAATTTTTATCAATCGCTCCTTCCATATTCTTAAATGTCTCATCCCAGTTTGAATGGGCTCCTCCAATAGGTTCGGATATAATTTCGTCAATAATTCCTAATTGATAAATTTCCTTAGCAGTCAATTTAAGCGATTTTGCTGCATCTTCAACTGCATTCTGGTTTTTCCATAAAATTGAAGCACATCCTTCAGGCGAAATTACAGAATATATTGCAAATTCCTGCATCAAAATTCTATCTCCTACGCCAATTGCAAGAGCACCACCACTTCCTCCCTCTCCAATAATTATACATATAATAGGGGTTTTCAAAAGAGACATTTCAAGTAAATTTTCAGCGATTGTTAATGCCTGTCCTTTTTCTTCTGCTTCAATATCTGGTTGTGCCCCAGGAGTATCAATAAATGTAATAACAGGTAAATGAAGTTTTTCTGCAAGTTTCATAACTCTTCTTGCTTTTCTGTATCCTTCTGGATGAGCCATCCCAAATTTTCTTTCGATATTTTCTTTGGTATCTTTCCCTTTTTGATGTCCTACAATTGTAACAGTTATTCCTTTAAATTTCCCTATACCAGCAATTATTGAAGTATCATCTCCTGAGATTCTATCACCATGCAATTCAAAAAAATCATCAAAAATTTTATTGATATAATCTTGTGTATGTGGCCTTTCTGGATGCCTTGCAATTTGAACAATTTGCCAGGCAGTTAAGTTGGAAAAAATCTCTTTTGTTTTCTCTATAAGTTGGTATTTCAATTTTAAAATTTCTCCTCCAACTTCAGAAGAACCATTTTTCCTTGCTTTTTCTAATTGCTCAATTCTTCTTTCAATTTCTTCAATTGGTTTTTCAAAAGGTAGATATTTTTTTCTCATTTTAAATTATTTTTGGGACTTTAAAAAAATCACCTTTTCTTTCGGGAGCATTTTTTAATATTTCATCATTAGATAGGTGTCTTTCCACTATATCTTTTCTAAATACATTTTTTACAGGGTGGCTATGATAGGTTGGTTCAACATCTTCTGTGTCCAATTTTTCTAATTGTGAAACATAATTTAAAATTTTTTCAAGGTCAGAACAGATTTTTTCTTTTTCCTGTTCATTTAAAGAAATCCTTGCTAAATCTCCTAAATAATCAACATCATCCTTTTTAATTATTTTTTTCTCCATACTTTAAGTTTATTTCAAAAAAACAAAAAAGTCAACTTCTTCACTTCTATGGTATTTCTCAAAAATAAAAATACTAAAAGTAAAGTTAAAACAGATTTTTGTTTTTTTTGTTTCCTAAATTGTATTAAAAATTTTAAGATTTTTGAAATGTAATCAATGGAAACTGCACTTATAATACTTTTTCTCTATGTTTAAAACATAGGTCTAATTTAGATGGTAAAACCCTAAAACCCGTTCCATGGTCATGTTTTTTACCATTTGAGTATTGTCCGATTCTTATATCTACTAATATTGTTCCTTCTTTTAATAGATGGACAAAATTTTCTAAAATTGAAACCACTTAATAACCATGCCTCATTAAACCAAAATTCTTCGTTTTCACCTCTTCCTCTTGATTCTGCTTTCACATATAATAATTTAGGAAGTTTTTTCTCAAAAGATTTTTTTAGCGTTTCTTTATCCCAATATCCAACAATTTCATTTTCAGGAGTTATAATATTTATATTATCTTCTTGAATGTCAATTTTAAAACCGGCCTTCCCTTTCAGTTGATTAAATTCCTTAGCATTTACTGTGGTATGTAATTCTTTCTTTTTATTATCTTTACCAGATTCATAGCCAAATCTTTCTAATAAAATAGAGTTTGCTTTGGGCGGTAATGGAGATTTAGTAAATAAAGTTAGCATACTGGTAGCGTTTTTTCTCGCTGATTTCAATTCTATCATTTTTGCATTTGGTCCAGGTATATTATTTTCCTTTATCCCTAAAAGATCTCAAGGGTTTTTCCTATACCAGTATTACCTTTTCTATGAGTTTTAATATATCCTTTCTCTTTTATTTCTTGTAGTTTTTCAATAAGCAAAAAATATTCTTTCATGGTCGCCAAAAATCAAGTATATACTCAAATGTAGTACTTAAAGTTATATAGTTACTAGGATAGCCAAAAATACCTACTTTATTTACTAAATTTCTTTTATCCCAAATAATAATATTTCTTAATTTGTAACCTATCTCCTCCATTGCTTCAATAATATAAGAGTGTGTAGGATACCTATGATTGTTCTCCCATAAATCGTTAATATTAATAACACAATGTGCCTTTGGTTTTAACAAAGGTAAAATTTGTCTATAAATTTCTGATAACGCTTGTATATAATCCGTTAATTTCATAGTACCTAAATCATTTGGATGATTTGAATATTGCTGAATTTTTTTGTAATGTTTATTATTTCTTAAATCACTTCTTAAACTTTTATTTAATCTTTCATGATTCAACATATTTGCATAAGGTGGTGAAGTTACACATAAAGCAATAGTTGTGTTTTCAAGATAATTAGGGATGTTTATTGCATCATCACAAATAGCAATTTGTTTAGTTTCATCGTTAGATATAAATAAATCTGGATTTTGTAATCTTTCATTTGCAAAATCGATATATTTTTGATTTAAATCAAAGCCAACTGCATTTCTTCCTAAATCTTTAGCAGCAATTAAAGTTGTTCCAATACCAACAAAAGGGTCTAATACTAATTCTCCTTTATGAGTAAAAAGTTCAATACATTTTTTAGGCAAAGCAATAGGAAAAACGGCAGGATGAATATCCTTATCTCTAATATCTCTTTTTTCATAATAAAATTCCCAAATTGCTACCTGTCCTTTAACCCACTCCTTGGGAGTTAGACAATTTATATGGGATTTTGGACAATTACACTTTCTTTTGTAATCAATATCTAATTTTTTAGAGTTCTTTTTTTCTTCTCTTATTTTTATGTCTGACATTTTTTAACCGTTTGTTTATATAATACCAGATAAGTTAAAATTAAGTAAAGATTTTTGTTGTTTTTAAGATAAGCGGAGGGGGTGGGAGTTGAACCCACGGTAGCGCGTTTCCACGCTACAACGGATTAGCAATCCGCCGCACTAGGCCTCTATGCGACCCCTCCTTTTACTCATTATACCATTTACCTCTCCCATATTGCAATTTATCAGCATTCCACAAAAATAATCTCCAAGAAAGAGGATAGTTTCCTCATAAATAAATTTGATAAAGATAAAGTCCATCCTGTATATATGAATAAAAAAGAAAGGAGATATACAGGATGGTCACAAAAATACCAAATAAATTATACCCTATGGAAAGCAAATATAAAATAATAAAAGAGAATGCAGGAAGATATAGGAAAGGGAGTAAGAAATTAAAGAAGATAAGTGGGGCGGCAGCAGATAGGATATTAAAAGATTATATAGACAAATGGAAAATAAAGAAGAAATATAAGACAAATCCATATAGTTCACTAATTGTCATTATCCTACCCTCTTACCTTCCAGAAACTTTTTTTGTAAATGTTCAGTGAAAGAGGTGCTTATACTAAGACACAAAATTTTAATCCCCCTCATTCCAACCTTCTCCCCGCTGGGGAGAAGGTTGAAATTCTCCTTTATCTCCGTTGTGCTTGGAAATCCCCCTCCAAATCCCTCTTAATCTCCATTTTATAAAGGGAGAAGTATTTGGGGAAATGACGCACCAACTCTGCTTTGCTACCCTCCGCTTCCTTAGTCGGTTTGTCAAAGGGGGTAGTATGAGAAGAGGTTATATACCAAACTTTATACCTGTAAAAATTCTATAATCTGCTGTTCCATACCCCTCTGTTATTGCTCCTCCTCCACCTATTATAAAATCAAAATTCCCAAAACTATGTCCATAGGATAATATACCTTCTATTGGATAGGCAGCATCATAATTGAAAAATCCATCATCACTCCTTCCATATATTTCTCCTGTTATATATCCCTTAGGTAAAAAATATGTCAGTGATGTGCCAAATAGTAATGTGTCCTCTATCTCTACCTGTCCGAGCCGTTCTTCATCTTGATGTGCATACCCTAAATTTAATGATAATAGCATCTTCTCTGTTATGTGTTTATCAACTGCAACCTTAAAACCAAAAACAGGTGAATCAGCACCAAACCCAGCATCTTTTTCTCCTGTATCAAATCCAACAAATGGAATAACTATTATCCCAAAACATTCTTGCCCACCATCAAATAATTTTATTTTACTACTTAAATAGATATCCCCAATTCCTGAGTCCTCTGTTATTAAATTCTGCCCTGCCAGTACACTCTGGTCTATTAAATAGGGAACTAATAATGATACATTTACTTTATCATTTACTCCATAAGTAAATCCTACTTGCATTATGCTCTGGTCCTCTATTAAATCTCTGTTAACTCCTCCTACTACTCCTTCTAATGTACTTCCTGTGTATGAATAAATTAAATCAATTTGAAATTTACCCTTTTCTACAAGGTCTCTTGTTGGGTTTACTATTGTGTATTTCTCCCCAGGTGATATTTTGAATAAGTTTGTGTCAGCAGCATAAGAGGAGTTCACAAAGAATAAAGAGAACACAAAAAGCAAAACTAAAAAAAATTTTATTCCCTTTACTCTCTTTCTAAAAATAAATAACAAAATACCACTACCTAAAAGAAGAAGTATGGGGAATAAAAGCCCCTTTAAACAAACAAGAGCAAAGAGGTATAGTGGTGAAAGGGCAATTCTTGTTATAGTTCTTAATGTCTCGTTTTGTGCAATTATTGAAGCATACTTTGGACTGTGTTTGTAATACCATCTGACAAAAGCACTTCCAACAGTATTTGTCAGTAAGTATTTGTCTCTAAATTGCCTCAAAATCCATACATGTCTTTCAAAATAAGAACCATACGCTGCTGTCGCTATAAAACATCCGCCACCGCCTCCTGAAACAGATTTAATACCAGTAGTAGCAGGTGCAAATCCAATTGGGTCAACAATTACACCATTTTCCACTCCATCAAAATCACCTTCTCCACCATCAACCAATGTAACATCAATTTGTGTATATGTTTTCCAATCAACTACAACTGTTCCAACCTCTGCATACTTATATAGGGTCCATATTTGTTCCACTGGATTGTATTTATAAAAAGTCCCATTTGTATAACTACCAGGGATAAAAATACTTACAATTGTTGTTCCTCCTTCTTCTATCCCCTCAACCCTTATATCAAAAGCATATTTTATCTTCAATGCATTACTTCCTGGAATTTTTGCAGGGTCAATTGACCTTACCTGTAAATTTCCAACATCAACTCCTGCAACAACTGTCTCTGAATTAACAGCATCCTTAAAGGCATGTTGGAATACAGTAACATCAGGTAATTCTGTATTAAACTTATTTACAATTTCTTCCTCATCTATCTCATCAGTTATTAGATTAAATTGTTGGTTGGCTGTTGTTTCATCTTGAACTACTACAAAATGTGCATCCCCTGCTCCTTCTTCTCCAGAAGTATCTTTGCAACTTACCTTCCACCAATATTCATTCTCTTCTATCTGCCTTGCAAAAACTACATGGTTAAACAAAGCCCATGGCACTTCCAATGCAAATTCTTTTCCATCAGGTATATCTTGTTTAAGAACTTTCCTATAAATAGGAGTAGGACCATTTTTCGCTTCAGGCATTGCTCCAGAATAAATTTCCCATGTTGATTCAACTATTTTGTCCTCACTACTTTCTATTGCTGCTCCTTTTTCACCAGTCATACCTTCTGAGAAAAATTTTGCTTTTAGTGTCAAAAATGTCTCAACTGCTACCCCTTCATCAAGTGGATAAATAATTTCAACAGATGGTGCTTTATTAATTCTTACAACTACTTCAACATCATCTTGTTCAACGGGATTCCCATCTACAATACTATCATTGTGTATCTTGATTGTTCCAGAGTCACCTTGTTCTCCACCGCTTCTTGTTAATGTAATTATAACAGAATCACCTGTATCTATTGGACCACCATTTTCTGGAGATATATCTATCCATTCTAAATTTTCTTTTGTTAAACTCCACATAAGTCCATCTTCACCAGTATTTGTAATTGTAAATGTTGCTGTTGTTCCATTAGCATCAGTTGACTTAAATACAATTGCTGTTGTATCTACTGAAACCCATGGCTCATGAACTTCTTCATAATTTGCAGTTATTGTTTTATTCGCATCCATTGTAATTTCAAGAGTAGGTGTAGTTCCCAAAACAGTGCCACCTTGAGTCCAATTTACAAACCTATATTTTTTATCAACAACAGTAACCAATGGAATAGCAGTTAACTTCACTTCTGTGCCTTCTAAATATCCATTACTTGGTTCAGCAGGGTCTTTTGTTATAAGCTCTACAGGATTTCCAACAGTTGACGGATTAATGTTAATGGTTATTTTATATCTCGGTATTGGAACAAAATTTGCAGTAATTGTTTTATCCGCATCCATTGTAATTGTTGTAGTAGATAAGTTGGGGTCATCAACGGGACCTGTCCATTTGTCAAATTTATATCCCTCATCAGGTGTAGCAATCAAAGTTACAACAGTCCCTGCAACATAATCACCATAAGGAATACTATTCCCCGGTGTTTGGTTAACTCTTCCACTTCCTGTTATATTTACTGTTAGTTTATACCCTGTTATATGAAAAACCCCATTTGTAAAAGTTGAAGAAATAGTAGCACTCCCTACATCAGTTAATATACATTTTGTAAAAACAAGGTCAGTTGTTTTTCCTGCTTCTCCTACTACATTAAATTGAAGAATACATAAACTACCACTTCCACTTGAAAGTCCAGTCAAGGTGGGGTCAAAACCAGCAACAGATATCTGTCCTGAAACAGTTGTATTGGGTATAATTGTCCAACCAGATGTTAAAGAACCAACTTTACTTCCTGTTGCCTGTAAAATAGCATTATTAAAAGTAACACTGAATTGAAAGCCAGCAATACCTGTTGCATTATCAACATTTATTGGTATTTCAACTGTTGTTGTTCCAGAAGCAATTTCTGTATTCGGTATTGAAACTGTTACTGCATTTGAAAAAGAAGCAAAACCCAAAAATAAAAAACAAACTGCACTCATCACAACTCTTTTTACCCAACTCATATTCCCTCCTTTTTTGTTTTTAACAATTTGTTTAAAATCTTTTTCAGTTCTATTTTATTACACAAGTATTTATTTTGTCAAGTAAATTTTTCCCTTCCAATATCCTCTAAAAATATGCCTTATTCTGTCCCAGATTTTATCCCAACTTTTGCTTCAAGTGCAGATAATCTCTCTCTTATTTCTATTGCTACTTTTAATTCTCTTGCAAGTCCATCTATTCTTTCATTTAATCCTTTATCCAAACTATTAATCTTCATATCAAGTCCATCTATCCTTCCATTTAATCCTTTATCTAAACTATCAATTTTCATATCAAGTCCATCTATTCTTCCACTCAATTCTTTATTCAAACTATCAATTTTTATATCAAGTCCATCTATTCTTCCATCTAACCTTCTTATTTCAGACAGCATCTCATTTTTCACACTCTCTATTTTCTCATCTAATCTTTTGTATCCATTTTCTATCTTTTCATCTAATCTTTTGTATCCATTTTCTATTTTCTCGTCTAACCTTTTTATCTCAATTTGTAATGCTTTCAGTTCTGGAGCAACAATATCTTGAAGTGCCTTTTTTACTTGTTCATATACACTTATTGCCATATCTTTTCCCTTTCTTGATTTCCTTTTTTAAATTTTAATATAACTGAAAATTTTGTCAAATCTTTATTATTTCATACATTATTTATTTTGCCAAGTTTTTTTCAGTCCAGTCCTATCGCCTTTCTCAATACCCGAATTACATCTGTGATATCCACTACATAATCGCCATCCATATCACCTTTTATCTGACAATTACCTTGCCCATGAGTATTCTCTCCCCACGCAATTACTGTTCCATCTTCTTTTAAGACAACTGTAAAATTCAGTCCGGCTGATATATCTATTACTCCTGATAAACCTTCTGGAACAGCACACTGACCATAATAATTATTACCCCAACAAACTACTGCACCGTTTCTTAATGCAACTGTATGATAGCCACCTGCTGCGATTTTTGTTACCTCTGATAAACCTTCTGGTTTAGGTATATCACCAGGATGATTTACATCACCCCAACAAACTACTGTACCACCATCTTTTAATGCAACTGTATGATTTCCACCCGCTGCTATTGCTGTCACACCTGTTTTCGCGTCATCTGGGACATCACATTGTTTGTATGTATTATCACCCCAACAAACAACTTTCCCATCTTTTAATGCAACTGTATGAAGTGCTCCGGCCGCTATTGCTGTTACACCTGTTTTTGCCTCATCTGGGACATCACATTGGCCACAGTTATTCCACTGGGCCCCCCATGCTTTAACTTCTCCATTTTTTGTTAGTACCACAGTATGATGTCCACCTGTGGCTATTGCTGTTACTTCTTCCATGTCATCTGGAATATCACATTGACCATTATTGTTAGGTCCCCAGGCAATAACTTCCCCATCATTTTTCAATGCTACGGTATGATACTGCCCTGCGGCTATATCTTTCACATCTTTTAAACCATCCGGGATATTACACTGTCCATCTAAATTATCTCCCCATGCAACTACTGTACCATCATTTTTTAATGCAACTGTAAAATCATATCCTGCTGAAATTTTTTTTATGTTCCCGTCTCCATATGACTTACCAGCAAAAACCAAATTTCCTAATACCAACCCAACTAAACAGATAATTACTTTTTTCATTTTGCCTCCTTTGTGGAGGAGTGTTTTCTTTCCACTTTTATTTTCTCATTTACAATTTTTTTGTCAAGTGAAATCACTCAACCAGTCCAATTGCTTTTCTTAATATCAATATTACATCACTTATATCTATTTCTCCATCTTTTTTCAAATCGGCTCTTTTTATAAGTGTTTCATAGGGGGCATTGTAAATAGTATCGTTTATTGTTACTGATAGTTTAACTGCCATTCTTAAACATAAAATTACATCAGATATATCAACTTCTCCATTCCTATCAATATCACCAGGTATTCCTGGTAATAACAGCCCATTTTGGGTGATTACAGGCATTGATTGTCCTTCGGGAGTTATAAGTCGCATTTCTTCAATTGTTAAAGGTATACCTTCTTCAGGAATTTCTCCGATAACATTTGCTTTTATAATTATTATAGAACCTCTTTCAGATGCAAGCCCAATAGCTGTGGGATTCAATCCACCACCAATAATTTCTCCAGTAATTGTTGTATTGGAAATAATATTCCAATCATAAGTTAAATCGCCTGGTTCAATAGGTATTTCTACATTTGTTAAATCTAAAATTGCTGGGTCAAAAGTAATTGTAAATTGAAAACCAACAAGGTTAGAAGCATTTGATATGTTTATAGGTATTTCTATTTCTTCATTACCATCAAAATAAATTATTGGAATTGAAACAAATGTATTTGCAACAATAGTTATATCTCTTTCATAAGTTATATCATCACTTTGTCCTTTAATTATCAATATATATGTATCTGGTGTTGTATTGCCTGAAATTGATAAATTTAGTTGAGAACTAAAAGGGGGAACACCATTTTTGGGATTTAGTCCAGTAGTTATTCCTGTATCTGCATCAGTAGTAGATGAAAGATTTACTGTATTTGAAAAATTGCCAATTTTATTAACAGCAATATTTAATTGTGTTTCTGTGTTTATATCGCATTCTAAAATTAAATTCAATTGTAAAACTTCTGGTTCTATTGTAAAACCAGAAGAAACAAAGTTTGCAGTGATTGTTTTATCACAATTCATAACAATAGTTGCAGGATTTGTTGAACCAGTTAAAGAACCACTCCAATTTTGAAAACTATATTCAAAGTTTGGTATTGCTGTTAAAATAACTTGTTCCCCTTCATTATATTTCGCTTTATCTGGATTTTTTGTAACTGTTCCACTTCCAGATGGACTAATATTTACATTCAAAGTATATTGTTTTACAAAGTTTGCAGTAATTGTTTTATCACAATTCATAACGATAGTTGCAGGATTTGTTGAACCAGTTAAAGAACCACTCCAACCAATAAACTCTTGTCCAGTGGAAGGTGTAGCAGTTAAAGTAACTTGTTCTCCTTCTGTATATTCTGTTTTATCTGGATTCTTTGTAACTGTTCCACTGCCTGATACATTTACTGTTAGTTTATACCCATTTATGTGAAAAACCCCATTTGTTGAAGTTGAAGAAATAGTAGCACTCTCTGCGTCACTTAATTTACATTGTGTAAAAATAAGGTCAGTTGTTTCACCTGCTTTCCCCACTACATTAAATTGAAGAATACATAAACTACCTGAACCTCCTGAAAGTCCTGTTGCGCTGGGGTCAAAACCAACAACATTTATTTGTCCAGAAACAGTTGTATTGGGTGTAACTGTCCATCCAGAAGTTAAACTTCCAACTTTTGCTCCTGTTGCCTGTAAAATGGCATTATTAAAAGTAACTCTGAATTGAAAACCAGCAACCCCTGTAGCATTATCAACATTTATCGGTATTTCAACTGTTGTTGTTCCAGGAGCAATTTCTGTATTCGGTATTGAAACTGTTACTGCATTTGAAAAAGAAGCAAAACCCAAAAACAAAAAACAAATTACAGTCATCACAACTCTTTTTACCCTATTCATATTTCCTCCTTTTTTCAGGATTTTTCCTTGCTCTCCACTCCCACCTTTTTCCCTCCCCCTGCTATGGGGAAGAAGTGAGATTTCCCATCCCTTTTTCAAGGACATGGTTCTCCAGAGAACCATGTCCTCCTATCTTATTCTGGGAGGACCAAAATCTTCCCTATCCCACTTTTTCACATTAAAGACCGTCATAAGGAAAATAGTATGTCTGTCCGTTAATTGTTATTGGTAATCCCAAAGCCATCCTCAATACCAATATTACATCACTTATATCTATTCCTTCATCTCCATTTATATTTGCACAATTTACTAATGAATCAGGATAACTTGTATATGTTACTCCTTGAATTGTTACTGGTAATCCCAATGCCATCCTCAATACCAAAATTACATCTGAAATATCTATTCCCTCATCTCCGTTTATATTTCCCGGTTGCACCTCTTTTGTTGTAAATGATTTCTCTTCACTCCAATCACTCCACGCCCCATTTCCATCCTGATAACGAACATGCCACCAATAGGTTGTATTATAATGTAAAATTCCAGCAGGTATTGTTATTTGTGTTAAATTTTCTGTATCTCTTCCACTATCAAAAACAGGACTTGAATAATTTCCAGATGTATTCGTTATTTGCCATTGAGATGCTGTATGAGTGGATGAACTTCCCTGGGAGAATTCAGAAGATTTTAAAATACAGTTATTTGGCTCAATTTCTGTTGCTTCATTGTCTGGAGATGTATTTTCTGGTGTATTTGGTGGAGTTATACCGCCAGCAGATGTTGTAAAAAATGTCTCATCACTCCATTCACTCCACGCCCCATCTCCATTTTGATAACGGACACGCCACCAATAGGTTGTATTCCCTTCAAGAACAACAGGAGTAGAATAAGATGTGAGGTGTGTTGTATCTCTTCCGCTATCAAAAGTTGATGTTTCATAAGTTTCCCCATTCTTTCTTATTTGCCATTGAGAACCTGTATGAGTTATGTTACCTTCTCCAGGGATAAAAGAAGAAGATTGTAAAGAATAACTATCGGGAGCAATTTCAGTTGCTTCGTTTGCAGGATATATATTTGTTGGTTTTGCTGGCGGAGGGGATGCTTTTATTGTTATGTAATTGCCTATTATCGGGTCTCCATAACATGTAACTTCTCTGACTTTTCCTGCTCCTAATATACCACCATCATTTGATACAATATCAGAATTTTTCAAAATGCTTGCTCTAAATGTCTTTCCTACCTCTGCCTGTCCATTGAAATCAAATTTTAAAAGCCAGTTATTATTACCATGTTCAGGTCCAACAAACACATTTAAGTTAGTAAATAATATCTCATTTTTTGTAATTGAAGTAGCGATTCCAGCGAAAGTATAATTACTTTCACTCCATGGGTCAGAATAATAAAGTTTGGCAGAAGAAATACAGGTAGAAACATCACCAGTTCCATCTATTTTAAATTTAATTGACTCAATTTTCACATCTTTTTGCTCTTGGAAATAAGAATTGAAAAGTTCAGGATAACTGGCCAAAAGATTGAATTTTAAAATAGAGACATCTGTTGCACTACTGGTAATTTCTGTTTCTTGGATTTGCATAGATGGGGCTTGTTTTTCAAGTGATTGAATTGGAGGCCAATCTATAAGTTCATCTTCCATTGTTATCCCATTGGCAAAAACAGGTATTCCTACTAACTGAAATTCAAAATTTTCTTTTACTGCTGTTATATAATAAAATCCAGGGGTTAAATTTAAAATTAAGAAATTACTGTCTGAAGTTGTTTTAGTTAAAGATGCATCTGGTTGCCCATCTTCATTAAAATAATAAATATTTGCATTTACTTCATCTCCATTTTCATCATATACTTTTACTTCTGCTCCAGAGATATCATAGTCCTCACCAACACAACCAATTATATCTCCTTTTCCTGTTGTATGAGATACTCCTAATTGACTTAATAATTCATTATATATATTTGTGCTTATAATAGTAAGTTCTATTCCACCTTCATCCTCTTCTTCATCCTCTGAACTAATAAATCCTACAAAGTATGTATCTTTATAGTTAGTTTTTGATAATTTAATTACCCCGGGTGAAAAATCATATGTATTAGAAAATGTAAATTCTCCTTTTGAATTCGTAGTTGCAGAAGTTCCAGTTCCCAAAATTGAGACAGTGGCACCATTAACAGGATTTTCGTTTTCATCTCCTACATATCCACCAATAGTAATATTGCCACCTGTTACTTGAACATCACCCATTGTTATACAATCAGCATAACAAATTGCTATAGGAGAATTAAATGCTGTTCCTGACTTTGAAGCGGTTATTTTTACTCCTCTGCCCGGGTCAACATTATAAATAATAAAAATTCCCTGAGAGGAGGTGCTGGAGTCGATGAAACCGCTACCGCTGCTATTAAGGTATTTAATTTGCGTACTTGGAATTTGCCCCCCGGTATCCAGATATTTTGCTGTAATTGCAACTCCATCTATTGGTATATCTCCTCCGGCTTCACCTATTCTATGAACTAATCCTGCAATATCACCTTTGCCAGGGGTATGAGAAGGAGCATTTCCACCGTGGAGATTGTTGTTATAAAAAGTATTGGAGAAAAGCATAATATTAAAACCCGCCTCATCTCTTTCACCAAAACCTGTTGGCATTGTATAAGTTGTTTTATACCCACTTTTACTTGCTTTTAGTTCTACAACAAAAGAATCATAAGGAACATTTTGAAGAGTAAAATTTCCCCCTGTGCCAGATGTTGCTGTAATTTTTGTTCCAGTAATTCCAATTGTTGCTCCAGAAATCGTGTTTTCACTTCCATAATCTTTAACTGTCCCAGAAACATTTATTCCTGAATAAGCAAAACTTGCTGATAAAAACATACAGACAAAAACCAAAAATATCTTTTTCATTTTACCCCCTTTTTCCTTTTTAGTTGAAAACCATCTCCACTTTTTTTTAGTGGAGTTATCTTTGATTCCTAACCACCAAATTTAATTATTTTTACTTACTTAAAAATATTATGAAACACATTTTTTATTTTGTCAAATTTTTTTCACTCAAGTCCAATCACCTTTCTGAACATTAAAGTCCATTATAAGGATAGTTATAGGTCTGGCCGTTAATTGTTATTGGTAGGCCCAATGCCATCCTCAATACCAATATTACATCACTTATATCTATTCCTTCATCTCCATTTATATTGCCTACTGTTTTTGTTTTTATTGTCTTAAATACTCCGTAAACATCTCCCCCAGAAGTAAAAACTAACTCTTCTACATCTTGTGTATAACTAAAATTATTGTTTACTAAAACTAAATACTGCCCATTAATAAATTTTACTGCACCTCCCATTTGATTTTCTTGGTCGTTGTCAATTGCAATTTCTGAGCCAAGTGGATTTCCATCTTTGCTAACAAATCTACCAATAATATCCCACCCTGTTTCTTCATTACATCTGTTCCATGTAATAAGATAATTCGTCCCATCAAATATAGCCGATGGAGCAACTATATTACATGGAGAAGATACTGCACTTATAGAAATTATTCCACTTTGAGCATTCCCTTCTGTATCAAACAATTGCCCAAAAAGAAACCACTGACTTAATAAACAGCCATCAACCTCTCTTATTTCAATTTCATCGGGCCAGACAACAAGATAGTTTGTTCCATCAAACGCAACAGCACAGGGATTATCACTTCGTAATGAATTTGAGTCAATAGAAAAATTTTTTCTAACCTCACCATCAGGACTTACAAGCGCTGCTCTAATTTCACTATCATATGTATCTTCTGTCCAGACAACAAGAAAATTTGTCCCATCAAATGCTAAATTTCCAATACCTCCATACTCTTTCCCATAACCAGTAGTGTTTATTCTAAATTCGCTGCCAACTTCACCAGATGGAGTTATTGTTCTACCAAAAACACTTCTTTTTTCACTCTCACCTTCATAGGGAACTTCTTTATTATAAACAACAAGGTATTTCCCTCCGCCAAATCCAATATGCCCTATACTTTCTATGTCTGATGAAATTGAAACTATTGAACCAACAGGAGTTCCAGATTTATCTATAAATTGTCCTTTTAAACCATTCCTTTCTGTCCAGACAATAAAATAATTTGTCCCATCAAATGCCACAAGTGTTCTGATGTCTGTCGGATTACTTTCAGGAATAATTATCTTATTACCAACCAATGTCCCACTTTGAGAAAGCATTTGTGCAGTTAAAGTAGTTTTCCCACCAGTTTCTTCTACAATTACAACAAGAAAATTTGTCCCATCAAATGTTCCACTTAAACAAAATTCACTATTCTCAGTAGTTGCTATAGGAAACTCAGTAGTTGCTATAGAAAACATATCTTGTGCAAAAGAAGCAAAACCCCAAAATAGAAAACAAACTGCACTCATCACAACTCTTTTTACCCAATTCATATTTCCCCCTTTTTTTTAAAAAAATTTGTTTAAAATCTTTTTCAGTTCTATTTTATTATACAAGTATTTATTTTGTCAAGTTTTCTTACTTTTATTTTCTCATTTACAATTTTTTTGTAAAGTAAAATCAATTATCCAGTCCAATTGCTTTTCTGAACATTAAAGACCGTCATAAGGAAAATAGTATGTCTGTCCGTTAATTGTTATTGGTAATCCCAAAGCCATCCTCAAACACAAAATTACATCACTTATATCTATTTCTCCATCTCCATTTATATTTGCACAATTTACTAATGAATCAGGATAACTTGTATATGTTTCTCCTTGAATTGTTACTGGTAATCCCAATGCCATCCTCAAACATAATATCACATCTGAAATATCTATTCCCTCATCTTCATTTATATCTCCTTTCTTCTCTGTAAATTCAACATAAGGATATGCACCCATATCAACTCCACCTTCACCTGCTCCAATACAGGGAGAATTTTCAGATAGGCGATAATTCCCATTTTCTGGGTCTACAAAAAGCGGGTTTTCAGATATATTCCCATTTATTCCTGTCTGGTCTGAAATTCCCAAGTAATCACAGCCGTTATTCCAGACATCATTGTAAAGTATATTCCAGTCAGAATTATATATTTCTATTCCTACCATACCATTATTAGAAAGAATTGAATTTTTAATTTGACTATCTGAAGAACTTAAATATATTCCCCCCTGCTGATTATTATCAATTGTGCAGTTGTTAACTAATACATTTGAGTAGTCCGCCTGTATTCCTACACCACCACACTGGGAAATAACCGAATTTATTATCTGACCTGTTGAGGAATATAAGTATATTCCATAATAATTATTATTATCAAAAGTACAATTAGCCATTGATATATTTGAAGCCCAACCTCCACCCCCCCCATAGTTACGGGTAATAGTACATTTTTCTATCTGTACAGAAGAAGAATCAGCCCATATTCCATTATCATTATTTTGGGTTAGAGTACAATTCCTTACAAGAACATTTTGAGAATTAATTAGACCAACACCATTATAAAAACCATTTTTTATGATAAATCCATCAACAACTACATTATTTACATCATATATACCGACTACATTTCCTTCTTTCCCAGAACCATCAATAATTGTTACATTATTTTTAATATCTCTTGTCCAGTTAGTTGCCTCATAACCACCTAATAGGCTCGTATTGGACTCAATAGTCCAGTCGTAGCAACTACCGGAATATATTCCTTTTGCTACACAAATGGTTGCTCCTGGATTTCCATATTCTACTGCCATAGAAATATCTTTGTATGGTTTGTCACTTGTTCCTTTGTAGATCCCAGTTGCATTTTTATTGACATATAACTTTTTCGCTGCTCTTTCCGCAGATGACATTGAATAAGAACCATCTTTATAGTTAACAATACCTCTATAATAATAATTATCTCCTGGGGCATTATAATCAATTAAGTTAAAATGGGCATCATTATCACCTATCTCAAAATTGGGGTCTGCTGGTGTAATAGTTGCAATAAGTGTTGAACTCTCATTTACAGAAGGGGTAGTATTTCTATAAATTTTTACATTTAAAATATCTTTTTCAAAATCAATATCTCCATATATTTCTCCCCACAAATAATTAGAATTTTCACCAGCAATTTCAACATCAAGATGTAGACCACCATTAAAATAGCCAATAAATTCTTTTTGACTCATATCTGGAAATACACCATTTAATGTCTGGTCAACATTCCATAAACTTGAAAAAATAACTTTGCCATTTTCATCAAAGTCTAATTGTGTAATATTTGTTCTTGTTATTGGGTTTGTAAAGAATTTAGATAAATTTATTTTTTTTGGGAATTTAATTGGTGCATCACTTTTGTAATAATTCATTTTTAGAATTAGGTCAGTCAGGTCAAAATTTTTGCCACCTGAATTCAATGAGGACCTTAAATCAGATAGTAAATTTCTTATATCATTTTTGAAATAATTAAATTCTTCATCATCTTTTGAAAAAACAAGTAAATCATCATCTTGATTATCCGTTTCATTATTTATTGAATCATAACTATTTATTAAACAATCAAAGAAATTTTGAAAACAAGTCAGGGCATCATTCATTTTTGTCTGGTCTTTTATTTTGAACAAATTAGGATATTCATCTAAAATTTCTTTTAAATTTTTATATTTAGTATCATCAGGGTCAACATCAAGGTTATAAGCACACCCAATATCCAATACCCCTTTAACTAAATTCACAAACCCTTTTGCAGCAAGAATATCAGAATAGTCACATTCTTTATTTTCACCCGGAATGTCCTGATATGAGGAAACCGAAGTTACTGTGTACGAAAAAACCCCTGATTCTCCACCGTATTTCTCCTCATAATCCCACCAGTTACCTGCTTCCAGGGGCCAATACCCGGTGCCGGTAACTGAATAAGAAACCAGAGTTGCGGTATCTATTACCTCGGAACCTTCCATTATCACACCCTTCACCCATCCCACATCCTGTTTATAGTAATATATCTCTTTATACTCTGGGACCCACTCGCTTGGAGGGTAAGTAGTAGAAACTTTCACACAATTGGTGAATGTTCCGGCTGGTGTAATAACTTTTGCTGAAACACTTTCCACTTCAGAAATAATATCTTCACAATAGTTATAAGGATGCCACCACATTCCAACTTCTACCTTAGGTGGTAATATCAAAGATTCTTCATAAAAAGATCCTTCATAATAGTAATATCCTTTTACTAATTTGCCTGATTGATACTGTCTGAGACACCAACTTCCATCGTTCATTTCAGCATCCTTCCAGGCATCGTATGGTTGCATCTCTTTTTTAATTGTTTTCTGAAAAGATGGTGTTATTTTATTAAAATATCCGAGTGTTTGAGTTACATAAGGTAGAATATGTGAGTTAATAAAATCTTGCATCTGTGGTATTGTTGAATTCTCTTCTACATCTCTGTCACTAACAATTAAATCATAAATATCACCAATAATACAAATACCATTTTTAAGTAAAAAGTCATCTACATCAGAGTCCCCACCATCAATTAAATAATGAGGCAAATTTAACATTGCAAGTCCAAAATTTGCATTCTGGTTGTTAGGGTCAATTTTATATGCTTCTGAATAACAACGGTACGCATTGACTGTATCATGAACTTCAAGATAACTATCTCCTTCTGCAACCCATTCATTTGCTGTCTTGGCAAAAGCAAAAGGACAACTTAAAAAAACAAAAGCAAAAACACTTAAAAATATCTTTCTCATTTTTTTCTCCCATTTTTTAATCAAGAAATTTTAATGAGTAAATACTTTCCCATGGACTATCCTCTCCCCGCTGGGGCGAATATCCCTTACCCACATCTTCTAAAATCCTCTTGGGTAAAGAGATTTCCATTAGGGCAATTTTCTTTTATAAAATTGAAAAATACTCACCTTTTTTCCACAGGATCCTGCGGACTTTACTTTATCACTTTTCAAATAATCCAACAAAATTTGTGGTATATTTTTCAAAATCCACTCTGTTCCTTCATTTTCCTTCCTTTTGTAAAGCATGTCCGACGCTCTTTCTGGCGGAGAGGGTTAGGATGGATTTTCCTGTATCTCCTCTTATTAAACCCCGCATGCTTATCTTATATCTACCTTGCCTGCCCGTCTGAGCATTAGCGAAGGAGGGTAGGGCTGGTTCGTATACCTAACTTTAAACTGCCTGTGTAGAACAATCCCCCTCTATCCCCGTTGTGCTATCTGGAAACCCCCAAAATCCCCTCTAACTCCCGTTGTGCTATCTGGAAAACGATGACGCACCAACTCTGCCCTGCTACCCTTCGCTACTTCAGTCGGTTTATTAAAGGGGAGAATATACTCCTTCCCTTTCCAAGGGAAGGCAGGGATGGATTTATAAAAATTCGTAAAATCCCTCTTATCCCCGTTGTGCTATCTGGAAATCCCCAAAATCCCCTTCTTTCCACCTTTTTTCTCCGCCTGCTCCCTCCTTTGACAAAGGAGGGCGGGGGTGGATTTCTAAATCCCCCTTTGTTAAAGGGGGAATATTTTGTATAACGCACCAACTCTGTGTGCTAAACTTTGCTACTTTAGTCGGTTTTATAAAGGGAGAACTTATGGGTAAGGGATAGGAGAGGGGCGGGGGTGAGGGGGATTTTCTATTTTATCTTTTTTTTCATTACTGCAGTTTTTGAGTGTTATCTTCAATATTTTTTATATTTTGTAATGTCTTATCAGCAAGTGTTTTTATTTTTGGGTCTTTATCATTTAATAACTTTTTTGCAACTTCTTTTCCATCACTTTTCCCTATTGAACTTAAAATATACGCAGATGATATTGATAGATATTTGTTTTCATTTTTCATTGTCTTTTTTAAAAATTCAATGCTTTTTTCACTTTTTATTTCTCCCAAAACTTCAAGTGCTAATAACTTTTCTTCAAATTCCCCTCTTTCAAAAATCTCTTCTAATTTGGGAACTCCATTATCTCCAATTTCTTTCAGTGCTTTTAATGTTACCTGCCCAATTTGTTTTTCTTTGTCTTTTACATATCTCAATAAATATGGGACTGCTTTTTCTTCTTTTAACATTCCAAGAGATACAATACATGCGGTTTTAATACTTGTTGAATCATCATTTAATGTCTCTATTAAAACATCAGATGTATCTTTTGCATTCAATCGCCCAAGAGCAAGTGCACATGCAGTTCTTTCTTTATCTTTTCTGCTTTTGTCTTTAAGGATATTTATAAATTCAGGTATTGATTCTTTTGCTTTTAATTGTTCTAAAAGAATTATTGAGGCAAAACGAATTTTACTTTTTTGATGGTTAAGTGATTTAATAAGATATGGTATTGCTGTTTCTCCCTCTTTTATTATTTCTTTCCCTGCTTGATAATTCTCAATTATATCAGAGGAACCAAGTTTTTCTATTAACTCATTTATATCTTTTGTTGATTTTTGAGTGAAATTTTCTGACTGGCATATAAGAGGGAATACTAAAAGCAGAAATATTAGAAATATCTTTTTTATTCTGTTTACTGGTAGTAGTCCTGTTTCACTACAATTTTCAATTTCCATTGCAAGAACAATTTATAACATATTTTTTATTTTGTCAAATTTGTTTCTGTGGAGGACTGTCCTCCACATTGTCAATTCTATTAAAGGTCGTCATAAGGAGATTCATATGTCTGTCCGTTAATTGTTATTGGTAATCCCAAAGCCATCCTCAAAACCAATATTACATCACTTATATCTATTCCTCCATCTCCATTTATATTTGCACAATTTACCAGTAAATCAGGATACTCTGCATTTGTATATGTTTCTCCTTGAATTGTTACTGGTAATCCCAATGCCATCCTCAAACACAATATTACATCACTTATATCTATTTCCTCATCTTCATTTATATCTCCTTTAATTCCAGGAGGCGAGTGAGGATTACTGCCATTCTGATACTCTACTAAATTAGTATATCCATCTGCATCTGGGTCAAATTGAGAATCGTCCAGAAGCGGATTAAGTTGATTCTTTACTTCCCAACCATCAGGCATTCCATCGTTGTCTGTATCAAATTTATTAGGGTTGGTTCCATTAAGGTATTCCTGCATATTAGTCAGTTCATCATCGTCAGGGTCTCCATTTATACTCACTCCTTCTCCGAAGTAATAATTTTCCCAATAGTCAGGTAGTCCATTTCCATTTGCATCCAGATTGTTCACTACATTGAAATATTCTTTTCCAGAAGATTTGCCCTCAACTGAATTTGCAGTAATAATTCCACTTCCTGCGGTATCAGGCGGGGTAATACTGAAAGTTATCACACCCGCAAGTGTAGGAACCTGCACACCTTCTATATTTGAATCTGCATCTGTTGTTGTTATTGTCCCGTAATTTCTAATTTCCGAAGTAAGTTTTTCCAGAGAGGTTACAGTTATAAGTGTTCTATCTGGCACTATATCACCAGTTGCCATCATAATAGGTTGTGAAGTAACATTTATTGTTTGAGGGGAATTCAAATCAATATCTTTTGGACTGACATTAAGGACTATTTCACCATAAGGAACTGGTGTGCCTATAAGAAACATACCCAATTTTTCTACATCTGCTGTTATTGTATTGGCGTTCACATCTACAATGCTTTTTAACCCGAGATACCTGCGGTTGATATTATCCCACTGATAAATCAAAAGGTTAGATTCAAACCCAGAAATTCCTGTGTCATCGTAGGAAATGGTAAGTAATCCGGTTGACTTACCGGGTGTTATTACCAAATTAGCTGAGCCGTTTTCAATGGTAACCGCAGAAGTTATCCCGGAACTTAAGTCCGCAATAATTACACCTTCCGGTGTAAAGGAGAATACTTCACCAATACCAGAACCCGACTGTTTGGTAAGCGAAAAAGAATACTTCCTCCAGGGAATAAATTCATTTATAGTTGAAGATACCCAATGCATACCACTGACTATTGTATCACCCACCTGTTTCCCTGCTTCTAAAACAAGTTCCCCAACATCAGTCATAGCGGTTATTATTCCATCCACGCAATCATCAAAAACATCTCCAAATTTCAAATCATCACAGTCAGGAATATAATCATCTTTTTCGTAGCAAGAAAGTGGAAAAGTTTTCAATCCGGAAATCGCAAAGTTAATAATTCCCTCCTCAGTTGTATAGGAAACCACTTTTTCCAGTTCATAAGATACACCAACTTCTATTTCTGCAACTAATGCTACTTTAACGGTCGGTTCAAAACTAAATTCTTCTCCTATTTCTTCTTCCATTTGGTAAGAAAGCGGTATCTGAGCAGTGGCAATATAGGTAGTCAGGTTGGTGCAGAGTGTTTGGAATCTGGCTTTAATTTCTGTTGGTCCTACGGTAATTGTTTCCGGAGATGTCTGGTCCTCTAAAAATTCCTGCAAGCCCATTATATCAATTAAGTCTTCTGCAATAGCGTCTATTTGGTCCCGGTTAAGAATTATGGTAATTGATTTGGTTGTATCTGAAGAGCCTGGCTCTTCTGTCCCCCATTCTGCCTTGCTTTCTATTTTCAGTTCGGCTCTGGTAACATTTCCATCAGAATCCGCAAAAAGGATGAGAGAATGTTTCCCAACCAGGTCCACGCCTATGCCTGCCTGAACCTTATCATTGATAGCATTACCTTCCAAACCCGCAAATAAATTCATCTCCGCAGAAAAAGAAATCCCTGCCCCTATTTCTGTGGTATTAAGTTCGCCGCTTTTATATTCAAAACCGAAAAGCAGATTACCTAATATCTCTGCCTCTCCCTCAATACCTACGCCTATACCCAGACCTAACATAACATTTTCTGCATTCCCCAATCCTAAACCCGCACCCGCAGAGGCATTGCCTTCCAACAGGAGACCCACTGAAAGTTCCTCTCCATTTTTATATTTTGGGTAAAGGATGTTAAATCCAGAAATAACATAGCCAAGCATATCGGAAATAATAGGAGTATTTATTTCTTCTAAGAGAGAAGTGATTACCAGACCAGACCGCAAAATCTGTTGTTCATCAGAACCATGAGGATTGTCAAAAAGAAATTTATTGGTATTCATAAAGACAAGGGAAAGCGAGGCGCCGGCATCGGCGCTGGCATAACAGGCATTTTTCACTCCGCCACCAGCTGAGACCTCTGCTACTACCCCTGCTTCATTCTCAAAACTTCTTTCCACTTCAATTTTATCATCTGATTGGGATTGTAAATTGGTGTTGATAATCCTGTAGGTAAGTCCTTTTTCCTTACCAATTTTTCCACCAACACCTACCGCAGCTTTTAAATTGATACCGCTACCAAAACGAAACTCTGAATTGGATTCTCTCGGTAAAATTTTTACCTGAAAAGTTAAAGGTGGGTTTATTGCATTTCCACCTGCCTCTATAATAGAACAATCAATAGTATTGTCCACTGCCCCTAATTGGTCTGCCTCTAAAATACAACAGACAATTCCTTCATTATCAGAGACCTCAGAAGTTGCTTGATGCACTCCGTTATAATTCCATTGTGTAGTTAGAGTAACACCAGATGCAGGATGGCTGGACTGGTCAAGAACTCTATACCACCTGTATACCTGTCCACCAGCCATCACTTCGGAAATTGTCGGATTTGGGTTAGGGTCAAGATTTTCTACACTACCCTGAAAATTCAGGGCGTTATAATGTAAAGTAAGTGTGTCAGCCAGATTACCTGCCATGTCTGAAAAATTAACCACCACCGTATGGTCTCCTTTGGTGAAAGTTGGAGAGATAGTAATTATATTGGAAGCAAAAGAATAAGGTAAGTTGTTTTCGCCCTCTTTTACCGAGATATTGGAAGATTTTATTCCGCTGCCTGGCAGAACATCAGAGACCTCCACCTTTATCTGAGGATGAGCGCCCACATAAGAATTATCAGGTGGTGTTACTTTAACTACGACTGGTTTCGTTATATCAATCATAGTATAAGTATCATAAGAAGGATAACTTTCCCAATTCCCACCATTATCTCTTGCCTGACTGCGGAAGTAATAAGTATGTCCATCCTGTCCGGTGGTAAAGTTGGCTGAGGTCTGGGTAGTGGCAAGAAACCAGTCAATCCATGTTCCACCTATCCCATCCCGATATTGAATATTGTAATATGCTATTCCAGAGCCAGAATCATAACCAGTCCAGGAAACAGGAAAAGAGAGGGTGTTGGTATATTCATTTAAAGAATTTACTGAGGAATTAGGTGGTGTTGCATCAATATAGAAAGTTATAGAATCTGAATTGGTATTCCCAGCCAGGTCCTGAACAAAAAGAGAAAGGGTATGTGTCCCGGAAGATAACCCGGAAATGTCAATACTGGCAAGGATGCCATTTGATACCGAAGTATATCCAGTATAAACAGGGGTAGGGTCACTATCTATTTTTACTTCATACTTTTCAAAATGCGTGTCTGTTGCAGAACCCATAACAGAGAAATCACTGATTAAATTAGCAGGTGTATGAGATGGATAGGAAATTAAAGCAATGGGTTTGGTATTGTCCACCTCTACGGTTACTGTGTCAAGAAGGACATCTGCGGTGGTGCTATATTTGTACAGACGATGATAGTAGTCGTCAGAAAAATATACATTTGCCTGGGTGTCTACGGCAATACCCCAGGAATAAGAGTATAAATCAGAATCATCATCAGTATCTCCAAAGTTGTATAAGAAATTTCCGCTATTATCATAAACCTTAACCGGCTCGTTTTCAGAGGTACCAGAAACATAAATTTTTCCGGAACTGTCAAAGGCGAGCGTTTTTCCGTTTTTTATCTGGGGAAATGTACCAGTTTGAGTTCCATTTGTCTGGAAGACATAAGTACCTGTGGTATCCATTACATATATTTTACCCAAATGATTTGCTATGCTTAATCCACTGCCTGTACCTGTCTCATAAGTAAAAGAATCAAAAGACCTCTCAAAATTACCTGTTTTGGTGAATACAAAGACCTTTGGCTGAATGCTCTCCCCAGTCAGGGAAAAACCTGAAATATAGATGTAGTTTCCCAAAATTACCAGTCCTTTGGTAAAAATGTAATTACCTTCTGCATCTTTCAGTTCCACACTACTGAGTAAATTTCCAGAACCATCTAATACCTGAAGTCGGTAGTCCTCGTCTCCCAAAACATAAATTTTCCCATCTGTATCAAAACTTATATAAGCAGGTTGTAGAATTGAAAAAAATTCATCATAGGGCATAAGTATCTGGGATTGATAGGCACCAGAGGAATTGAAAATTTCAATTCTTGCATTTCCAGAATCACACACATAAATATTTCCGTTAGTGGGATGAATTGCTACTCCCCGCGGTTCTAAAAATTCCCCGGGTGTCATACCTAATTGTGATTGATAGACCCCGCTGGTATTGAAAATTTGTACTCTGAAATTGTCATAACACTCAACAGAATATATGTTGTTGGTTGTGCCTCGTATTTTACTGATACTATCAAAGCCAAATTCACCTGGACCCCGGCCACTACTGCCACCCAACTTACCTATTTGTCCGAAGTAAGTGCCGTCGTTTTTCAGTATAACAATTTTGTTATTATTGAAAGAGGAAACACAGATGTAGTTTTGAGAACCGGTGCCGGCAATAGCAATCGGACCGGATACTCCTATTAACTGAACGGGACCATCAGGGTAACTTTTAATAGTACGCTGATGACCGCCACTGGAATTGAAAATCTGAATTCTTCCCATACCGTCCCCACTATCGGTCACATAGGCATTATTATTAGAATCTAACGCTATATTGCCAGATACATAAGTAAAATCAAACTGTCCATCTTCAGTTCCATGCGTCCCGAATTTGAACTGAAAAACCCCTTCAGAATTGAAGACCTGAATTCTTGAATTTCCACCATCAACTACCCAGATTCTACCAGTAGAATCAGCCGCAATGTTATTTCGCCAGTCCAGATTGAATTTGCCATTTCCTGTGCCTGGACCGCCGAAGGTCTTAATATAGTTTCCACTGGTGTCAAAAATTTTAATGTTTTGTGCTTCATAACCACAATCCATTACATAAATTTTGTTGTTTGAAACCACCAGAGAAGCGGGTCTTTCAAGATGACCGGGTCCATCATCTGGATTGTTTATTGAAAAAAGGTAGTTTTTATTACTGTCAAAGACCTGAATTCTGTTTATTTCCAGGACATAAATTTTTCCATCAGAACCAATGGCAACATCATAAGGGCTGCCAAACATACCCCGTAAATCCCTGTTGGCATTACCCTTTGTCCAAAGCTTACTGATAAATGTTTGAAATTTAAGTTCATACACTCCATCAGAAACAAAACTGCCAGAATTGTTTTTCCCATCCCATGTTCCCCGGTCATAGATAGTGCCGTAATTATAATCAAATTGAGAATAGGGAATCGTTCGCTGGATGGTAGTAGGTAAACCCTGTTTGTAGATATTGATTGTCACGGGCAGGGTTTGGTCCAAGGTGCCACCAATAGTTAAAGTATCTTTTTCCCCGGGACTTTCATTTGGTGAGAAAATATCAAGGTTTACAGAAAAATCCGCACTAAAACAATTCAAGGCAAATATCACTACCATTAAAACTACTAAATTAAATTTTTTCATAGTTCCCCCTTTATCCCCTATTTGGTACTGCCAAAATTTTTGTTATCTGCTTATTACCCCCTCAAAATCCTCCTTCTAAATCCACCTCCATCCCCGTTGTGCCTATTGAAATACATTACGGCACCAACTCTGTGTGCTAAACTTTGCTACTTTAGTCGGTTTGTTAAAGGGGAAAGTATCTCTCCTTCCTTTGAAAAAGGAAGGCCGGGATGGATTTATAAAAATTCGTAAAATTCCTCTCTTATCCCCGTTGTGCTATCTGGAAATCCCCAAAATCCCCTCTAACTCCCGTTGTGCTATCTGGGAGACGATGACGCACCAACTCTGCTTTGCTACCCTTCGCTACTTCAGTCGGTTTATTAAAGGGGAAAGTATCTCTCCTTCCTTTGAAAAAGGAAGGCCGGGATGGATTTCATATTAAATCCCTCTTAAAATCCCCTTTTATCCCTCCGCCAAAATGCTCGTCGGACAGGATTTGCTAAAGGGGGAAGTATTTGGGGAAATCAAGCACCAACTCTGAGAAACAGGGGAAGTAACTTCAGTCGGTAGCAGTTGTGCTATCTGGGAAACGATGACGCACCAACTCTGCTCTACTAAGCCCTGCTACTTTTGTCGGTTTAATAAAGAGGGGAATTATTCTTCCCTTTAATAAAAATTGACTGATGACTTATTGCACAGGAGTTAATACACTATAATCAACTACAACATTATATTTTTTTCTTAACTCCTCTTCTAATTGTTTTATTCTTTCATCTTCTATTCTTTTTTTGATGTCAGCACTTACATCTTCATACTTTTTTTGCTCAGGTAATTTAATATCCTCAACTTTTATAATATGATAACCAAATTGAGTTTTAACTATTTCACTCAATTGCCCTTTTGATAATTGAAAAGATGCATCTTCAAATTCCTTTACCATAATTCCATGACTGACCCATCCTAAGTCACCGCCCCTTTGTTTGCTTGCATCAATATTATTTTCCCTTGCTAACTGCGAAAAATCCGCTCCTTCTTTAATCTGTTTCAAAAGTTCTTCAGCACGGGTTTGTTCTTTGACAATAATATGACTTATTTTTCGTTTTTCAGGAATTATAAATTCTTTATTGTGTTGTTGATAATAATTTTTCATTTCCTGTTCTGTTACAGGATTTTGTTTGATTTTTTCAGATATGTATTTGCGAATGAGTAAATAATTCCTTAATTTTGTTAATTGCTCTTCTTCATCCTGGTCAAGTTTTATACCTTCATCTTGAGATGCCAAAGAAAAAAGTTTCTCCCGAACTAATTGGTCAAGAATTTTCTTTTTGCCTTCTGTTGTTAAGGTATTGAGTTTATCTGCAAAGGAATTGCTTTTCCCTGAACGACTTATTTCTTTTTGCACTTCTGTCAGTGTAATTTTTACATTTCCTATTTGTGCTACAACCTTTTCTTCATTTTTTTCCTCTGTCTGGGCAAATGTAGAAGTTAGAATAACCAATCCAATAATCAATATAATTTTTTTCATAGTAATGCCCATTTCTGAAAACTATTCAAGGCATCTTTCTTAGATCACTTTTATTTTAATATATTAGCAACAAAAAGCAAATTTTTTAGTATAACCGCGGGAGTTAAATTCACGCGGTTATACTTTACTTTCTCCTTTTATATTATGTGGAGGACCGACCTCCCGTTTTCTATTTTCTGCTTGCTTTCATCTTCTCAAGTTCTATCGCTATTCTCAATACTTTTATTACATCTTTTATATCCACTTCTTTATCTCCATTTATATCTGCCCTCTCTTTAATCCAGTCCTCATAAGGATAAGGATATTGTGTCCCTTCTATCGTCACTGGCAGTTCTATCGCTATCCTTAAACATAGTATCACATCACTTATATCGGTT
>Ga0208825_1000490_pt1 | contig 38235 bp, 38 predicted proteins | sample AD_UKC113_MetaG_FD_184450 | JGI IMG/M metagenome (GOLD analysis project Ga0208825, IMG submission 184450) | Active sludge microbial communities of municipal wastewater-treating anaerobic digesters from Hong Kong - AD_UKC113_MetaG (SPAdes)... | ecosystem: Engineered > Bioreactor > Anaerobic >... | reverse complement strand
ACACTAATATTTGTTGAAATTATTAATTTTTCAAAATATTAGTATATCTCAAATTATTCTAAACTACATTATAAAGCGATCGTGATTTAATGAATGTTCATAAAGGATTTCCAGTTGTTTTTTTTCTTTTATTATTCTTAGTCTGTATGTTTACTGCCATACCTGTCTCAGCAGAAAATCGCAATAACCAAAATGCTACTTTTCAATCCTCAAGTGATAATATTTATCCATTATTAATCACCTCTGAAAATAATGGATCTAACGTTGTACCTTTTAGTGAGAATGACCAGAGTTTAGACAATAATATAAACACCCTAAACACAATAGTTGGTTGTATTAACACGTGGTTACAACTTGTTGGAATCTTCCTTACTGTATTTACTATAATTATTGGAGTTCTTGGTTTTATAGGTTTTAAAGATTTAAGGGATACAAAAAGATCTCTGGAGGAATATAAAGAAAAAGCTGCAAATGATGCCAGTTATATTAATGGAATAAAAATAAGTCTAGAGATTAATGCTAAAAAACAATCGGACTTCCTTAGTGAAAAGTCCTCAATTTTGGTAAACCAAAAACAGTCTCCTGAAATAATAGAGAAATATAGTGAATATAGTAATAGTTTAAGATACATCGAGCTTTTTGGAGTCGAATTAAAATCTAATGATTATTTAATCCGTAGTCTTGACTATTTTTATAAGAAGAAATATCAGGAAGCTCTTGAAGCTGCTGAACGGTCATTAGAACTAGATACTTCTAATTACAAAGCCTGGAACAATAAAGGTAATATCCTTACAAAACTTGGTAAAGATAATTTAGCTTTAAAAGATTATAATAAAGCAATAAAACTAAAAAAAGATTACGCAAGCGCTTTGAATAATAAGGGAGTTGTTTTGAGTAGATTAAAAAGATTTGATGAATCAGTAGAAACTTTAGGTAGTGCAATTGAAGCGGATTCCGAACTTGAAGAAGCGTGGATTAATAGAGTAGGCCCTCTCTTAAAAAAAGAAGAATATGATCAAGCTTTAATATCCATTAATAAAGCACTTGAAATTAACCCAAAATCTCCAGAAGCTTTAGGTAATAAAGGTCTAGTATTTGACCGCTTAGGTGAAAAAGACAGAGCTTTAAGTATGTACGATAAATCAATTGAAATTGATCCAACTATAGCAGAAGTATGGTTTAACAAAGGAATTACTCTGCAAAGTATTAGAGAACATAATGAAGCGTTGGAAGCTTATGAAAAGGCACTTAAAATAGATCCAAACTACGCGGACGCGTGGTTTAATAAGAGTTCCGCTTTCTATAGTATTGGTAAATTTGTGGAAGCATTGAAGGCTATAGAAAAAGCAATTAAATTACGATCGGGTTTTGATGAGTTGGTACATAAAGGGAAAATCTTAGATCTTCTTGGTAAGTATGAGGATTCATTAAGAGCTTATGAAGAAGCTATTGAAATAAACCCAAAAGTTGCCGATCCTTGGATTCTTAAAGCAATTGTTTTTCAAAAGTTGGGTAGGCTCTCTAAGGCACTGGAAGCTTGTAATAAAGCCATAGAAATTAGTCCAAAGCATAAGGAAGCATGGCTTCATAAGGGTCATATCTTTGTTGAGCAAGGTGAAAAAGAAAAAGCTTTAGAAGCTTATGATAATGTGCTTGACTTGGACCAAAGCCATTTACCAGGATTGCTAGGTAGAGGACAAGTACTTAATATGCTCTGTAGATATGAAGAAGCCCTGGAAGTTTATGAAACTGCGATCAAACAGGATAGGAAATTTGCTTGGAGTTGGGTAGGTAAAGGAGACATTTTAAGCTCTCTTAAGAGAGATAACGAAGCGATAAACTGCTATCTTCAGGCAGTTGAATTAATACCTGATGACCCTATCATATGGTCTAAATTGAGTAAGGCTTATACTACCCTTGGTCAATATGAAAAGGCCATGTCCTCACTTATAAACTCAGTATCATTTAGATATCAAAAACCTCAAATGATGATACCATACTTCCCGTAAAGCTTTATTCAAGGCTGTCCTTCATGTAAAAACCCCTAGGACAGCCAGTCCCACTTTTATAAAAATACGTTTTCACATCCGTATCCTTTATTATGCTAGAGACAGTTTTAACTTTAGGTCAGGGATGATTATAATCTAGCTTTCCTAAATGCCATAGGCAAATATCAGGAAAGTCAATTTACGATGGCTACAAGCTGTTAGCGTGGCTTCTGGATAGGCATACGTAGGAAAAAGAGCAAAAAAAATTATTCGTCTTCAGTCTTAGTTTCTGCGAGTGTGTATTTTTGTACTTCTGTGATATTCCTCAACCAGTCGGCAAGAAAGATATTAAGTTCCTTTTTTAATTTTGGATTGAACTTACCCGGCTCAGGATATACCTCCTGATACACACCTAAGAAGTCATTTTGATAGCTTAATGCTTCTGCATCTTTATGTTCTGCATGTACCCAAATTCTCATATCAGGGTCTGCCATGACATCTCCGTTTTGAAGCCCGTTATGGGCGAGAGCTATCGTGTTTTCCGTGAGTTTATCCACATGTAAGTCCATAAGTCCCGGACTTTGAAATTTCATGTACGAAGTCTTCATTACCCCAGTTTCATTAATTATCCCGAGGGTTTGCAGCCTTGCAAAAATTTGTTTGTATATCTTTCGATCCATTTCTAAATTCTCCAGTTTTGTGGCTTATGTTATCGTTTTAGCCAAATTTTAATTACATCGAGAGATATTTATACCCATTGATAAAAAATAGAATATGAGGATATTTTGAATATATTATACTAAAAATTGTAATAACTTACGATAAATAATTATTTATATGATACGAAGTAATATGTAATTTGATAAAACGATAACAGTAGTGAGCGTTATCCGGCGTTCGCATTTGTGAACGATGAAATAATTTGCTCTTTTAAGAATCGGAGGATAATGCAATGGAAAGTATCACCATTATGATCAATCAGGACTACAAGCCGCTTGTAGAAGAAATTGATGCAATTGCTGAACAGTGTCAGACTAGCCGCGCTGGAATTATTAGAAGCGTCCTTTGTGATGTCTTTGAATTCACACCGGGAAGGCCGATGAATGGGTATAATTCAAAGGCCCTTCGCGAAAACAAATGATAAATACTTTAGGCATAGATGGAAAAAGCCTTGAAGCAGACGGTAGCAAACTTGCTTCAAGGCACCTTATCGACAAAGAATAAGAACTACAATATATAATACAATCTGATATTATTTATATTTAATGTTGCAGTTTAAAAGAAAAGAAACTAAAAAAATTGTCGTATAAGTCCGTTTATGCTCCTAGTTTAATCTACTTAAACGGGAGAGATTTAAATGGAAAATAAACAAAATACAATGAATATAGCACAGTTTAATGTAAAAGAAATTGCTGAAATGATCGCAGGTAAAGACCCAGAAGAAGTAGCAAAAATGATTGCTAATAGTGTAGATTACACATTAAAAACTCAGCAAAATCAAACATTAACTGATAACGCCCTCAAGCTCTATAATAGAATTAATAAGTTCGTTTTTGTAAAAGGTATTGTTCCTACTGACCCTATGACATGTCAGTTTCATATTGATGACAAAATTGTCAGTATTCCTGCAGAAAGAATAGAAGAAGAAGCATTTTTCAGGAAGCAATACTTCCGTGAATTTGAAAAGCGCGCACCTAGATTAGGCAATGCATGGTTTGATTTAATTGATGCATTGACTGAGAATAAGAAAGAGGTTACGCGTAATCTTATAGATTCGACTGCTGTTTCATATGCTACCGAATTATTCGAAAAAATCCGCAAGCTTAAGATTGTTACAGATAAAAAAGCGTTCGATATCGACAATGCACCGAAAATTCTTGAAGACGGTGGAAGATATTTTGTAAAATCTCGTGTTGTTTCAGAGCTAATTCTAGAGTCTAGATGTCCTGTTGATAGAAGTAGACTTGATGAAACGATGCACAACCTCAAGATGAGAAAAGGAAAAAATGTTAAAAAAGGAGGAAAACGGGATTCCTGTTGGGAATTAGAACCTTCAACCCTTTTAGGACAGGGTGAGGAAGAGGAGTGAACTTGGATGTTCAACTTTACTTCTTTATCTTTTATGGGAGGGAAGCGAGGGAAGTACGAGGGAACTCGTAGGAAGTGGTTAAAAGAGTTCCTTCCCTCGTGGATCCGTGCTGTTCCCTCAACTGATTTTTTTGCTAAATTTGACCAAAAAGGGAATAATATTAAGGAAATTGTGCTATGCAGAATCGCTTCCCTCCTTCCCTTCTTTCCCTTGTATATTTGTCTCAATCGAAAAATGCAGGAACGGACTCTTTTAACAGCTTCCCTTTTTCCCTCGTTTAAGAAATTCATTACTTCTCATAAATTAGCATTGAGGTGCAGAAATGCTAGCTACAAGATTTAAAATCTTTGGACCACCCGGATGCGGCAAGACAACAAAACTTATGGATGAAGTTCACGGCTACCAGTTCTTATTATCCCGAGGGTATCAACCAGAAGATATTACCGTGATCACTTATCGAAAGTCTGCAGCACATGATCTAATCGAAAAAGTTCATGAATTAACCGGGTTTAAAGAAAAAGAGATTAAAAGACACGTAGGCACTATACATTCTATTTGCCTGAGATTACTTCTACGCACTGGAATTATAGGGAGTAAACTCGGGATAATAGGTGACAATGATAAGTATGAATTTGCTCTCAAATATGATTATACGCACTGTACTAAAGTAAAGAAGCCTGTCGTTGAGAAGGAAGAAGAAGAGGAAATAGTAGAAGAATTAGAAGAAGATGATATTGAAGCAGTTGATGAAGAGACCGAATGCACTGGTGATATGTTTGAGCTCTATAACTGGTGTCGGAGTACCTGTGTATCGATTGAAGATTTTGAGAATTTTCCAGGATATGGTAAAATATCGTTGTCTACTGACGAAATAGTGAAGTTCTTCGAAGACTGGGACAGTTATAAAAAAGGCATTGGTAAGATCGATTTCTCTGACATGCTTGAACTCATATTAAAACACAATATTCAGCTTGATACTCCTGTCTTAATGGTAGACGAGTTTCAGGATTTAACACCTCAAATGAACAAAACTTTCTGGTTATGGTCATTGTTATGTGACTACGTCATAATTGCCGGAGATCCTAACCAATCCATATATGGATATGCAGGAGGAAGTCCTGACTTCTTTGCTAACTGGGAAGCTGACAAAACAATAATTTTACAGGAGACTTATAGGCTTCCAATGCAGATCAAAAATATATGCAACGAGATACTTGAAGCTGAAGGTATGGAACCCACACCTATGATATATGCAAAAAACGGGTGTGGTAATGTAATAAAAGATATTGATTACAGAGATGAGTATCCGATACATAATTCGGCATTTTATTTAGTGAGATGTAATTTTCAAATTCCAGGAGTTGCTCTGCATCTAGCTAAGGAAGGTAAAATATTCAGTGTACATTCTCATGTTTATCGAGGTCTGGGATGGAGCAATGCTGAAATAGATTTAGCTAATGCTATAATTGCTGTAAGAACAGAAATGCCATTGAGAAAAGAAGAGCTTATAGCGATTATAAAACGCTTCCCTTCAACCATACTTGAAATTGAGAACTACGGAAAAACCGAAAAAGAAAGGAAATCTGTTTATATTGAGGAATTTCTTGGGAAAGATATTATTTATTTCCCTCAAGTACAGGATGGAACAGGGATTTTGAAACCGAAGGTTATTGAAATTCTCACCTCTTCAGATCCAACGCAGGGAATGACTCAACCTGGTAAAAACGCTCTTCCGGGAAAACAATTCCTAGTAAAGATGCAGGGACTAATTTATCGACAGGATTTCATATCTTGTGATGAAGCTAAAAGCAATAGGGTTATGACAATTCATTCATCAAAAGGGCTTGAAGCAGATGCCATATTCCTCCATACAGGTATAACTCCTGCTATTCAACGTTCAATGCGTACCTCTCTCGAGTTAGCGGAAGCAGAAGCTCGCGTATGGAATGTTGGTGCTAGTAGGGCTAGAGAAATATTGTATATTGTGAGGGATAAAGGCAAGAATTATGCGTTACCTGGCGATGTTTCCTATGAAGACGTTTGTCCCGAAGGTACAAAGGTAAGTGAAAGAATTATAGATAGACCAGCATATGAAGTAGCAGACTGGTAATTACCAACTTTAACCCTTTTTAACTGCTTTTTATGTAATATCTATCCAATTGCCTTATTTTATCCTAAAAGCTCGGCTATGAAGCTTAGAACCCTGATCTCGGGCTTATACGAAGGCTAGATTACCTATAACAAATCCCGAATTTCTTCTTTTAAGCACACGTTACTTCTTTTTTATCTTCCTCGGGAATCGAGCAATATATAGAATTTTTCTTTTTGTCATAAACGCTATCAGTTGGCACAGTTATAGACAATAGGTATAAATACGAATAGTCGAAATTATTATTTTGTCGAATAATCGTCAAACAAGCATAAAAATAGGAGCATTTAGAAATGGTAAACACAAAAGCTGAAGTTGAGAAAAGCACAAAAGTTGAAGTTGAGAAAAGTAAGGTTGATGAATATTTCGCAGCAAATGAGAAGTTCTTTAATACCGGTGATGTAAACGCCAAGCGAGCATTTTTCATGCTCGGACAATATTGCAGGAAGGTTTCAGAGATTGAGGAGAAGCAAATTGCGGAATCAGGTACAGAGAGTAAGTTTCAAGCAAGGTTGGCACGTGAAATATCAAACAACATGTCATACCGTGCCTTTACAATCATTATGAAACTGCTGGATGCAGCAGCACTAAAGTGTAATCCTGCACTGTTTTATAAGTGTAGCGGAACCTGTAAAGAGCTCATGATAAACTCAGAGCTTGTCAGCAACAAAAAAGCACTTTCAGTCGAAGACGGAAACATGAGCTTTTCACTGGGAATGTATCAGAAGTTCTAAAAAAATCAAAAATCGGGATAAGTCAAGCTTGAAATATCCCGAACACCGTTTTATGTCCACCCTCCTCGCGCTACTGGAGCAACGCCTTCCCCTTCATCTTTGGTATCTTCATCGTCTACCTCATTTTCTTCCTGTTTAGCTACTTCTCTTTCAGTTGCTTCTTTCTCAGCTTTTATCTGTTCTAGTGATTTTCCCCACCCTTCGGGTTGTGTATGATACTTGTCGAGATGTACTTCCCAAAAGCTTTCTTCTTCGGGATATATCGATCGAATAAGTTGTAGAATCGAACTTTTATTTTGAATTATATTGCTCGGCCAATTTTCGGGCTTTGGCATAGCCAATGAACCCCTAATACAAAATAGCAGCATTTCATGACCTTTCTTCTCCTTGATTAGGATGTATGACCTTAGCTTAAAGCCCCATCGCGTAAGATAAAGCGATGCTTGAGTCAAATTTTTGCTATTCGTTGCTATAAACATTGCAGAATTGTTTGCGGATGGAGTAAACACATTTTTGATTTCCTCTGGGAGCTCATATGCATTTTCCTCGTTGATATTATAGGGCTCAATAGCAGGAAAATCAAAGTATAGAACAGAGTATGTGAGTTTTCTTGGACCGCTGTATAAATCTATTTTTTCTTCCTCTGATTTCACTAATTTTTGAAACTCTTTCACTGCGGCGGCAGGTGTTAGAATCTTACCTTTTTCTTTCTTCTCCTTAATTCTAATTCCTGCATCTATATCCTGAATTAACTCTTTCGCAATGACTGAACCAGGCTCGTTTCTTGAAAGCACTCTCTTTCGAAGCCACACATATTTATGAGCCGCACCAATTTTCCATATACCCCTGTCCATGAGTTCCATAGATTTGACTGCGTGCGGGTCACTGAAATCTTTGGCAAGTCGCCCGACTTCTGTTAAGTTTGCAACAGTTGTCTTACCTATCCCTAGAATTTTTCCAATTTTTGTATTTGTTTCAGCTTTTGATTTGTCGTATTCTTCCTTGTCGGTAAATTTCGGACCACCAACAAGGTGCCCATATTGACAGGCGATTTCTGCAGGCGTTAGACTCCAATCAATTTCTTGCTCGTCTATTTCACCATTTTTCACTGCTTCTTTCAACCGACGCACCAATGTTGGCGCACCGGAGTTTTGTTTTAGATTAGCCCGCGAATTGTTTTGCGCCACTCCATCGAAGACGTCATGTAACATCTCGATTTCATTATACATTTGCGACATTCGTTTAAGTCGGCGGCGATTGTATTCGACAATAGCAAGCTGCTCTTCTTCTGTGCTTTTAAACCTGACTAAGTGACATGTAGCTGTCCGACGAACGAAAGGCATGTCGGCAATTTTGTCGCCCTTACTGTCGACTATGATTCTGCCTAGCTGTCTTTCGTTAATATATTTTAAGGCTCGCCATCTTCTATGTCCACTAATAATCGTTTTATCTTCTTTTACTATAAGCGGTTCGACTAAACCCTTTTTTCTAATACTGTCAACTAGATCCAAATCAACAGATTCGTCTTGATATAGCGTGGCGTTGATAGGGTGTTGTTTTAACTCTTCAGGATATATAGGCTCGGCCCTTAGAAACTCTATTCGATGGTTTACTTCATTTTCCTCTGTTATTGCAGCTTCTTTTTTGGTCTTTTCTACCATATCTTCAGCCTTTAAATTAATTTTATCGCTTTGTTTTTCTATATTATTCTCCATATTATAAATCTATAATAAATATTGATATTTAATGTTTACTAAGAAAAATATATATTTATAATTAGCATATTTATATACATGTCAAGTGAAAATTTAGACGAGAAGTATAAACCAAAAAGGATAAAAGACTTAGTGGGACAGCCGAATATACAAATGAAAATCGAAGAATGGGTTAATTCGCCTAATCCAAACTTGGCTATACCTCATATGTTATTTGCCGGTCCACCTGGTGTAGGAAAAACATCTGCTGCAATGGTATTAGCACAAGAATTGTTCGGAAAAAACTGGAGAGATAATTTTTCTCGGTTCAACGCGTCAAATGAACGCGGAATTGAATTTATAAGGGTAAAAATAAAACAACTTACAATAATGGCTCCAGCGGCTGCATCATTTCATATTATATTCCTTGACGAAGCTGATGAGCTTACGAATCAAGCACAAGATGCACTCAAGGAAATTATGCAAGAGAATACGGAAACAGCTAAGTTCATATTCGCCTGTAATAACCCAGAAAAAATCATTAGTCCAATTCAGGATAGATGCTTTCGTGTCAATTTCAAGCCAATTTCAGACGATCTCATAGTTCAACGGCTGATGTTTATATGTAAAAATGAAGGTATAACGTATGATGAAGGTGCGCTTGAAATACTTGCACAGAGAGCTCTTGGCTCGCTCAGACAAGCTATAATATTAACTACAGCGTCAGTTAACAGAAAGAATCACATAGCGTTAGAAAACGTAGGGGATGAAACAGGCACTTTAGAAGAATGGGGTGCCGAGAAAATAGTTGCTTCCGCACTACAGGGTAATGTAAAAGAAGCCGAGAGACAGTTTTTCAATATCTACTATGAAAACAGCATAAAATATGGGAAAATATTTGAGCTAATTCTCAATAAAGTAGACAAGATGGAACTTGACATTTCAATAAAAGAGGCTATAATCAATGAGACTGGTTTATACGATTATAGAATGTGCGACCCGAATGTCAACGTAGCTGTACAGGTGAAATGCTATGTCAACTCAATAGCAAGGATCGGTGCAAAAAAGCAAGACTCAAGAGATATTGAGGTCTTATAATAGGCCTCTATCCAATTTATTTAACCACCTGCTTGATATTGAAATAAGCACACAATAAATCTCTTTCGATCTCTTCTCTAGTCCTGCCTAATATTTTTGCTTGGTGATCAAGGGCTTCATCGAGCACGTTAAGAGGTGATTTACATTTTCTAGTCTGGAGCCTTTTTGCTAGAATACGATTTCTGACTTGACTAATGCGCGCTTTCTCAAAGTATGGATTAGTGTTTTTGTATGTACTGACAATCTCATTGATTTTTTCTTCTATTTCTGCATCGATTTCTTCTGGTGGTCGAGTCTGTATCGTTGGTTGACGAGCTAGATAATCATCAATAATATCCCGTACAAGTTGCTGGCTTGAAATCTCATGAAGTTTAGCTTCATCCGTAAGCTTGTTCCATATAATTATTTCAAGGGTCGGTATGACCTTTCCAGTTTGATCGATGCCAAAGTACTGGCATAGTGCCAGACGTATAACGCTAGCGCGGGATTCTCCCAGCCTACGCATTTCCGAATATATTTTCGGTGTTAGTGGGTAGCTTGCCAAGTAAAGATTGCCCATTATCCCATCATCCTGTCTTTTATGAGATTGTTAATGTAGCTAGATCTGGATTGTTGTCCTCTGCTGCCGTCTATAAGTCTAATCGAGGAAGGGGGTAGGGATATTGTGATGCCGACAGCTTTTTTGTCGGCATCTACTATGCGTCTTACCATTAGACAGGAACCTCCTCCCCTGCAATTTCTAGTAATGTAGTAGCCATAGCCTTGTAAGGCTGCTCGCCATATTGAGCTATGCGTTTGACGTTTTCTATCCCGTGACTTCGTATAAGTTCATTGGCTTGCTGTTTTGAATTCATATACTAATAAATTATGATTCATTATATATGTAAGATGAGTTCGTAGCGATCATAATAAGCCTTCGTTCGTCAAAATAAGTGTTAATAAGCCTTTAAAACAATACGTATTTATAGGATTAAACTTCAGTGGTTAAAAAATCAACGACTTGAATGAAAAACAGGTAATCTAAATATCCTACTAATAATCTGGTCAATGGCTATGGAGGCTCTACGTGGCTTCGAAAATCAATATGGGGCGTAGAATATTCATTCCTCCAGATTATAAACAATATGTATTAATAAGAATTTCACAATTCGAGCAAAAAAAATTACTTTGACTGACTTAAAATAGTCTTCATAAGGTCTACCTGAGTATTTGGATTTTGAGTAAAATAAGTCGAGAGTGCCTGATTAAGTATCGCATCCATCTGTTCGGCTTCTTTCGTTAGTGGTAGACTACACTTGCGACAAAGCGATTCCCCTACTGGGTTTGGCTCTTTGCACCTTATGCATATTCCCATCTCTATCCCAGATGTAGTCTTCTGTGGATCAATAAGACCATAAAGCTCTCTGACGGCGTTAGCCGAGTCTTCCCCACTAAGGTGGACATATATACTTGGCATATAGCTACCAGGGGCCCACCCTAACATGTTTCTTAGATTAGCCTCGCTTATCTTATTAGACTTCGATAATATTGTAGCCCTTGTGTGCCTGAAGAGGTGTGGATAAACCCTCTTCTTGATTCCAGCAGCTTTTGCTATATCTCTAATAATCATATGAATTGTAGAATACTCTATAACTTTATAACCTGAGGCTGGTTTTTCTTTTGTTCCGATGCTCTGTTTACTGTTTGTGATAAACAATGGTGAATCAGGATTATTTTTGTCATGATGTTTACTTAGATACCTCTGAATATACCCAGTTGCAAAAACTAATAATACAGTTCTAGATTCAGTCTTTGATTTGGGGAATGTTATTTTACATCCACTACTAACAAACTCAATATCTTTTATTCTACAGGACAGTAATTCACTAATACGACACCCACTTTCATATAGTGTAGCTATTATGGCAGCGTCGCGATGATTAGTTGTTGCTTCTATCATCTGCATTATTTCAGATTCGGTTAACAGATCACTGGGAACTTTGCGCTCAATCTTAGACTTCCTTTTCATCGAATCTGCTAGATCCATATACTTTCTGTTACCCTTGTTTCTTCCATACCAATGAAGGAAACGCTTGAAACCTATCATATACATTTTCTTTGTGGATTCCGCACAATCCTTGTTATGAAGCGCTGCCTGTAGCTGTTTGCAATCTTTAACGTCTAATTTGTCCAGATCGGTTTTTACGTTAGACAAGAAATATTTCATTATTTTAGCGTTGTATAATAGCGTACTGGGCTTCACGTTCTCAATTGTCATATCCATAATATATTCTTCAACTATCTCTTGACTAACTGGAGATATGTTACTACTTTCACAAAATTCTTTTAATATTTCCACAGGGTTTTTAATATGCTTTGCACGCATAATTTATCACCTAATTATTACTATCAGTAATAATATTATCTCATCATTTAAATAGGTATTGGATAATCTATGGAAACCGCTAAGGATTATATTATATACTTTCTGGCTCTATATCCATTTATATGGCTGATGAGAAGCGGATATGGAGAATTGTTCCGGATACGAGCGTGATTATTGACGGGAGGCTTTCGTCCCGAATTAAAAGCGGTGAGTTCGGGAGAGCTGAGGTTATCATTCCTGAAGCTGTAGTATCGGAACTTGAAGCCCAGGCAAATAAGGGCAGAGAAATCGGGTTTAAGGGGCTTGAGGAACTTTCTGAACTCCGCAAGCTGGCAGACAGGGGGGATATTCAACTTCAATTCAGCGGGGCTCGGCCCACTATTGAAGAGATCAGGCTTTCTAAAGAAGGAAGGGTGGATGCCCTTATCCGGCAGACCGCTCTTGATGCAGGGGGGCTGTTCGTTAGCGAGGACCGCGTACAGGCTTTGATAGCCAGGGCAAAAGGACTTGAAGTTGAGTATATGCATCCCAAAGTTCTGGACCCCTCGGAATTCGGTCCTCTTAAAGTAGAGCACTTCTTCACTGACGACACGATGTCCGTACATCTCAAAAACGGGGTTTCTCCAATGGCCAAGAAGGGTCCTGTTGGTCAGGTGCGTTATGTGCGGATCAGGGAAGAACCTGCAAGTTCTCAGGAACTTTCCAGCATCTCTAAAGAGCTTATCGAGAGAGCCAGGCTTGACCCCGAGTCTTTCATAGAGATGTCTTCAAGCGGGGCTACGGTCCTGCAGATCAGAAATATGAGGATTGCAATTGCACATCCGCCTTTTTCTGATGACATGGAGATAACTATTGTCAGGCCTACGGTTGTTGTTGACCTTGAGCACTACCGCCTGAGCGATAAGCTGAAAGAGCGCATAATAAGCCAGCGTGGAATCCTCATTGCAGGGCCACCGGGAGCCGGTAAGTCCACTTTTGCTGCCGGGGTTGCACGCTACCTGAACGACCACGGGCAGGTAGTCAAAACCATGGAATCTCCGAGGGACCTGCAGGTGCCTGCTGAGATCACTCAGTATTCTCCTCTCAACGGAAGGATGGAGGATACCGCTGATCTTTTGCTCCTTGTCAGGCCGGACTACACCATCTATGATGAAGTCCGGAAAACCGGGGATTTTCTGATCTTTGCGGACATGCGGCTTGCAGGGGTTGGAATGATTGGAGTGGTACATGCAACCCGCGCAGTGGACGCAATCCAGCGCCTTATAGGCAGGGTTGAACTGGGTGTAATCCCTCAGGTAGTTGACACTGTAATTTTCATCGACAAAGGAGAGGTTGCAAAGGTTCTGGTGCTCGCTTTTACAGTTAAGGTCCCTCACGGTATGACCGAGCAGGACCTCGCAAGGCCGGTAATTACCATTGCGGATTTTGAAACCGGCAAGGTCGAGTATGAGATTTACACTTATGGAGAACAGGTCGTGGTCATGCCAATAGGCTCTCCCAGGGAAAGCCGCAAGCCTGCCTGGAAACTGGCCGAAGAAGAAATAAGGAATGTTATCGGCAGGTATGCAACGGGTCCTGTTGAAGTGGAAGTTACCTCGGACGACAGCGCAATTGTAAAGGTTTTAGATGAAGATATGAGGAAAGTTATCGGCAAAGGCGGTAACGTCATTGACAGGATCGAAAACATACTTGGGCTCCATATCGATGTAAGGGAGATTGAAGCTGAAACTCCAAAAAGCACAAAAGGTCTGAAAAGAGGAGCTGAACGCAAAGCTTTTCCGGGAAAAGCCCGGGAATCGGTACCTGAAAAAGGTGTTCCTGCTTCTCCGGTTCATCCTGTTATCGAAAGAACCAAAAAACACCTTATCCTTGGGGCTCCCGAGCTCGCTGGAAGGGATGTGGAGATATTTATTGAAGATGAATATCTTTTCAGTGCAACTGTTAGCCGGCATGGAGATGTGAAACTCAGGATAAACTCAGACCTTGCACTGGAAATTATGGAGGCTCAGGACAGCGGAGATTTTATTGAGGTAAGACCTCTTTAATTTTTCCATTTATAGTTCCTTTCTTTTTTAATATCCTTTTTATCTTTTATCCCAAATACAAAATATTTATATCTGTCTGAATATGATTTCATAGTAGTATTTTTTGGGGGTTATGGTTCAATTGAGTAAAGCATGTCAGGCAGAGCCCGAAATAAGGGACGATCTTCAGGGACGAATTGAAATCTTTGACCAGAACATCAGAAGTTTTGAAAAGCGACTTAGAGCAGTTGAACGCCGCCTATCTATTGAAATGCCTCAAAATTCACAGGCTGGGAAGGTTCTTTCAGGAATTTCTTCAGATTCTTTTCAGGAACTGGCCTCTGCAAAGCCTGCTACAGGTTCTTCAGTTACTCCGCATGTGCCTTCTATCTCTCCTGAATCTCCTTTTCCTCTTTCGGGAAATTCTTTGCTTTCAGACTCTTCTCCGTCGGTAACACAGGAGAATATTTCTAATTTTGCCTTCAGTTCTGTCCTGCCTTCTTCAGGGTCTTCAAACGCTTCCATGATTTCTCTGGACAGCTCTTCCGATGTTTCGGGAGTCAGTTATAGAATAAAAGAGATAAGCACTCTTTTTTCCAGCCTCTCGGAAAGCCTTCATACTTTACAGGCAGCAATATCTGACCTTTCTGGTTTTGTGCACAGCAGCCTTGAGCCGGAGATTGGAAAACTTGAGGGTGAAGTCCGGGACATGAAAGGTCAGGAAGATGCATCGCAGGAATATATAAGAAAACTTGAATCGCGTATTGAATTCCTTGAAAATAGAGACAGGTTTACACTGGGTTCCATAAAAGTTCCGGTAGAAATCTCGGGAATTGCCGGATCTTCAGTCCTTTTCCTTACAGGGCTTCTTATCTGGTCCGGCCGATGGGATATAATAAGGTCTCCTTACTTCTCAATCGGGCTTGCGGTAATTATGGCAGGAGCTGTACTTTTGAAGTTTTCCATGGTTAACCGGAAACAAAAATCACTAACGGACTAACAATGAAAACAGAAAACCGTCACCAATAATTATCCTCCGTCGTGATATTTTATATATCAAGTGACTAATTATCAATCTGCAGAGCAATAAATTAATTTATAAAGTAGTGTGTATACTTTGCAGTCTCTCAAATTACCAGTTAACAGCAAAATCAGGCAAATTTACAGACAAACCGGTTATAGTTAATGATGTGTTTTTTCTGACTGATGCGGTAAACTCTATTTTTTGATCAGTCTAAAAACATTTTTATATGGCAACTTCCTATACTTCTGTACTGAGATATATGGGGGCGGCACCGTTATAGAATTAATTAAGGCTCTTGTTCTCGGCTTCACAGTAGGTATATCTGCAGCCATTATTCCAGGACCCATGATGTTTGCAACAATCGGGGCATCTTTTCATAAAGGCTGGAGAGCAGGACCTTCGATATTTATGGGTCACGCCCTTGTAGAATTTGTTTTTTTCATGCTTATCCTGATAGGGGCCTCATCTTTTCTCAGGCAATCAATTATCTCGCACCTGGCTATTGCGGGAGGTTTTTTAATGGTGGCCTTCGGGCTTTTAATGGTTAAAAAAGCAAAAGAAGCCTCTACAATGGATGTCTGTATCTCAGCCAGCAGCCTTAACCTCTGCTCGGGTCCCATGTCTTCAGGAGTCATAACTTCAGCATTGAACCCTTTCTCAGGTACGGTATCCGCAGGAATTATTACCTCCGCATTGAACCCTTTTTTTGTTTCATGGTGGTTAACGGCGGGCAGTGCAATCATTCTTGAGGAGTATCTAATAGGTATCCTTGCAGTAATTGCATTCGTTATCGGGCACTGGATAGCAGACTTTGGATTTCTTTTATCTTTATCCTCCTCTTTTTCCAAAGGGACAGAAATAATTTCACAGCCCACACACAGAAAACTGGTATACCTCTGCGGAGGTTTTATGGCATTCTGTGGGCTATGGTTTATGGTTAATAACGAGAATATCTTGATGTAATACTTCAAAAGTCAAATTCAGGTATATGCAAATTAAATGTGATATCTAAAATCTAAAAAAGAACGAGTATTAAAAAGAGCTTTTTCGGATTCTTAACTTCTTAAGAGACTAATTTGCCAAATCTAATTCTTAAAGCGTAATTCTCCAGAATTGTTTTGGAAACTCTCAATCAAAGCTTTAAATTCTTTTTATCTTTACAAAATACTCTTCATTAATATCCTTATATCCGCTTCTCATCACTTTTATCGAAATATACCCTTCTGCTTTTCCAGGAGGCAGTTCAGGGTTAGAAATCATTATTATTACGTTCCCGTTAGAATCCGTAACACCCGAATAAGCGTTTTTTCTGTCCGGACTCCACAAAATTACATTTGCTCCTCCCACCCCGCGGTTTTCACTGTCAAGAACGCTTATTTTCATGCTAAAGCTGGACCCTTCTCCTCCTGAGCTGAGTGAAAATGTGCTTATATTTGGTGTTGCATACATGGATTCCGGAGGCTTCGGAGCCTCTGAAATGGCTGAGAGAATCGCACAAAACCCTATAAACCCGACTATCGAAAGAACTACAATCCTTATCGGAAGCCCTACAGTTCCTTTTTCATTCTCTTTTAAGTTTTCAGGCAGCATGTGCATTTTCCCCCAGTTCTCCAGCTTATCCGTATTATCCTTCTATGTGTCCATTTAGCGGGTCTTGATGATCATAACTGCGTCTTTTTTCTCGTAATCATAGAACCCGTCTGCTATGATTTTCAGGTCCATTGTACCTTCATTCTGGTTCGGGTCAAGCCTTACCCGCCCAGTTGCCGGTGTTGTCAGCACAGTGACGCCGTTAATGTCAGTTGTGTTTGATGCCACACCTCCAAGACCTTTAAGGATAACATTTGCACCTCTTACCGGGTTTCCATCTTTATCTGTGACTCTTACTTCTGCTGATACGGCGAACGGGTTTTGCGCAGTAGCAGCACTTACTATTATCGAGTTTCCTGGCTGAAGACTTCCTGTCCCGAGTGCTGTCCTTTCCACAAAAACTGACATTTCCTTTGTAGGAGTCGGTATTATCGAAATAAGCGTTGCAAGAGCGACCATCGCCACGACGAGCATCACAACGATGTTAATTGGCAATTCCATTGCCTTTTCGTTGCGTCTGAATAGCTGAATTCTCATTATATTTCCCCCTCACTTTAATTTTGAGAATTAAAGTTTAACTGTGTAACATTCTACAATATTCAATCCTTCTATTTATAACTTTTTGATACGTTGGCAAACATTTCGGTTTAATGGCAGGAATGATTTTATTTATCCTTAATAAGTATATGTTTATATAGCACTTTTGTGCATAAAGTCATTTAATACCGCAAAACAACCTTACTAACTATAGCGAGGGAAATAGGTTTTTGACTCAAGAATGTTCTGATGATCCAGGTGAATCGGACCATAGACAAAATTTTTTGTGTCTTCTAGGACTGCACGATTGGAAACGAAAAAGCGGGGCACTCTATTTCATGCCAAAGGTGCTCGAAAAACGTTACAAATGCGTTCGCTGTGGCAAGCACAAGGTGATTTTTGAGCAGGAGAAAATACCCCTGTAACCTTTTTGCAGATAAATACTGGCCTGAAATGTTTACTTTTGTATTTTTCAGGTAAAATTCTCTTATTTTTACTTCATATTTTTCTTATTTTTCCACACATTTTTGAAATTCTTTGTTCGTAAGCTTAATCTATCTTAACTTTGTTTGTTAGAGCTATGAAAAGAATCGTGATTATCGATTACGGGCTTGGAAATCTCAGAAGTGTTCAAAAGGGGCTTGAACACGTTGGAGCAAGTCCCGCAATCTCCGGGAATCCTGAAGAGATCCTGGAAGCAGACGGTGTTATTCTACCTGGAGTCGGTGCTTTTATAGATGCGATGAAATGTCTTGTCCCCCTCAAAGATACTATTGCGGAATTTGCAGACTCGGGAAAACCAATGCTCGGGATCTGTCTCGGGCAGCAGGTTTTGATGAGTTCCTCTGAAGAAGGAGGGTTGACAGATGGTCTCGACCTCATCCACGGCAGGGTACTCCGCTTTCCAAAGTCTGAACTGAAAGTGCCCCACATGGGCTGGAACAATATCAGGATCACACAGGATCATCCTCTGTTCAGAGGTATTCCTGACGGTTCTTTTGTGTATTTCGTACACTCATACTATGTTGATACGGCTGCAGAGAATACCCTGGCGTCATGTGAGTATGGGCTTGAGTTTTCAGCTTCCGTGGTGAACTCAAAAGGTAATGTCATGGGCACCCAGTTCCACCCTGAAAAAAGCGGAGCTACAGGGCTGAAGATTTTGAAAAACTTCGTTGAAATGTGCTGAAGTGTGATTAAACGAAAAGTGTAACTAAACAAATATACAGGCAGGTATGCTCTGGTTTTGTAGCTATACCTTTACTTACCGTTTTTTAGATTGCTAAGTTTGGGTTTTGAGGTATTTTGTATCATTTAATATTCAATCTAAAACTAATCAGGAAAACCAGTATTAATTCCAAATTATTATCCTGTCCTGCACCCTGTAAAGCAGCGACAGAGATCTTCGAGAGGATGGTTGTTATGGATATAGAAGGTTATGCAAAACGGGCTCTTAGAAAAGACCCTTCAAATGAAACCGGGCTTGAGGCACAGCTCGCTTCAAGAATACTTGAAATCAAAAGCATAAGCTCCGGCAGGGCCCGCGAGATTGCAGCTGCAGTTATCTGTGAGGCGAAAGCGACTCTCCACACCGAGGGAGACGTATTAAGCCCCACTGTTTCAGGAGTTGCTATGGGTGAATTCGGTGTGGGCTCAAGAGGTACAGGAGACTTTTATGTTCATTCCAAGCTTGGGGAAGTTATAGGCAAGACCGGTGCTGTCGTTGACAGCTCTCAGCTTGATGACTCAGGCGTTGTGAAAATAGGGGATGAATACCTGGTAGTCACAATTGACGGGATACACTCCCGCCTCAGTGATTTCCCGTTCCTTTCTGGTTTCCATGTAGCCAGAGCAGCCCTGCGTGATGTCTATTCAATGGGAGCCCGCCCCCTTGCCATGCTTTCAGATATCCATATTGCAGACGACGGAGATGTGGCAAAAATATTCGACCATATTGCAGGAATAACCACGGTTTCAGAGCTTACCGGAATTCCTCTCATCACCGGAAGCACTCTCCGTATAGGCGGGGACATGGTCATAGGTGAAAGGATGACCGGAGGCGTCGGAGCTGTTGGTGTTACCTCTTCCCTTACCTCACGCAATAAAACAAGGGCAGGAGACCTTATACTTATGACTGAAGGCGCAGGAGGAGGAACAATTTCCACAACTGCACTTTACTACGGGATGCATGATGTTGTGGAAGAGACTATTAACATCCGTTTTCTTGAAGCCTGCGAAGCTCTCCTGAATTCGGGGCTTTATAAAAAGGTCCATTCCATGACCGATGTTACCAATGGAGGAATCCGCGGGGATGCCCGGGAAATCTCAAAGACTGCAAAGGTAAAAATGGTCTTTGAAGAAGAAAAAATGCGGGCTCTTGTGAACCCGAAGGTTCTCTCCATGCTCGAGACCCTTAAAATAGATTATCTTGGCGTGTCTCTTGATGCCCTGCTGGTTATTTCCCCTCCTGAATATGCAGGCGAAATTCTTGAAACCGTTCGGGCTGCAGGGGTTGAGATTGACATCATAGGCCGTGTTGAAGAAGGCAGCGGAGCTGAAATTATTGTTAATGGCGAAGTCCGGGACTTTGCACCCCGATTTAGAGAATCAGCTTATACTCCTGTCAAAAAGGTGCATGGAGAAGAAAACCCAAGAGACTTTGAGGAAATGAGGGCTGCAATTGACAGGGCGGCTGAAGAAGCTATCAATAAAAAATACAGAGTTCTTGAGAAAATAAAGAGCAAGAAAAGAAAGTAAGCTACAATAAAGAAATAAGAAAATAATTGAAGGGTAACAGAATAACAGAAGAGAAAGGAAGTTTATATTTTTCTTTTTACTACAAGAACTTCCCTTTCTTTTCCAATAATTTCTACTTCCTGATCAACTCCTATTTTTTCTTCGGATCTGGCTTTCCAGTACTCTCCCCTATATCGGACAAATCCTTTTTTCTCAGGGCTTATCGAATCTATAGTTCGGGCGGTATCTCCTATAATATCTCCAATAACTGGCTTCTTCTTTCTGATTTCGGCTACTTTATATACTGCATAGACAAGAAAAATACCGAAAACTATTGTGGGAGTTACAATTGTCAAACTTAGCAGTCTCCTGAACTCCGGAGTGTAAATGTTTTCACTTCCCAGCGGTACGAGGAAGAGGCTGCCTATAATCAGGCTGATAAGCCCTGCAAGCCCGAAAATTCCAAATCCTGGGGTCTTAATTTCTAAAATAAGAAGTCCTATCCCTACAATGATAAGGAAAAATGCTGCTATATTAATATCGAATCCTGTGCCTATCAGCCCGAGCACGATTGAAATAATCCCAAAAATTTCTGCTCCGGCTCCGGGGCTTGAAATCCCAAAGATAATCCCGTAGAGCCCGATTGTCAGAAGAAGGGAAGAAAGGATCGGGTTTGAAATGAGCATCAGGAAGGAAAGGGAAAAGGGAGGGGCGTAGGTTTCAATTTCTGCATTTAAGGTATGCAGTTCTTTACCTTTTACAATTTTTCCATCTACCTGAGCAAGCAGATCCCGAATGGAAGAGGCTCTGTATTCTATAACTCCTTCTTCCAGAGCTTCTTCGTCATTCAGGTTCCGGTTCTTTGTGATCACTTCTTCTGCAAAAGTTTCGTTTCTCCCGTGTTTTCTTGCCGTTTCAGTAGAAAATTTTACGAGGGCATTTATTATTTTCTCGTCCTCGACGGGTTTTGTTCCTTCTGCAGACATCTGTACCGGCTGGGCTGATCCTATGACTGTAAAAGGAGCCATTGCAGCAACATCGGTCCCCATAAGTATAAGGGTTCCTGCAGACCAGGCTTTTCCGCTCTCAGGAACAAAACCTATCACAGGAACGGTGGCATTCTCAATTGCCTTTATGATTATCTGAGTCTCATCCAGCCCCCCTCCTGGAGTATCCAGGGTAATTATGAGAGCCTCAAAGTTTCCGTTCTCGGCTCTTTCTATTGCGTCAGCTATCAAATTGTCGGATGCCGGGGTGATAGCCCCGCTAATCTCAAGCACAAGCACTTTATCTTCAGCTGCTGCCCCTGCAGGAGGCGTGAAAACAGCTGTAAAGGTCATGCAGAGAAATAAAATAAAGAGAGAACGGAAAACCAATTTTATTTGCATAATTAATTATCCTTTCTCGTTTTTACATTCTTTTCGGCTTTATCTGTCTTCATAGTTCTTTCTTTTCGGATATAGCTTTAGAAAGGGCGGCAATATTTCCGGTTTCAAGATTCTGAGATTGTGTAACTACGATCAGGTTTTTCTCTCTGGCAATCTCGGCAAGAGTCTGGAGTTCTCTTAGTTTAATGGCAGTCGGAACTCCCTGGTAAAGGCTGGCAGCATCTTTCATTCTCTCTGCAGCCTGGAATTCTCCGTCTGCAAGGATTATCCTGGCACGCTTTTCCCTTTCAGCTTCAGCCTGTTTTGCAATTGCCCTCTTCATTGTTTCAGGCAGGGCTACATCACGGATAGTTACTCCTGTAACTTTGATCCCCCAGGGATCTGTATAAGCATCCAGAAGATCCTGAATCTGTTTGTTGATGCTTTCTCTTTCCGAAAGCAGCTCATCAAGTTCCATTTGTCCCATTACGTCTCTAAGTGTGGTCTGGGAAAGGGTTGAAGTTGCAAACATATAGTTTTCGACCTGAGTAATTGCAGCGCCGGGCTCAACTACTTTGTAATAGACAACGGCATCCACTTCAACTGTGACATTATCCTTTGTGATGACTGCCTGCTTGGGGACGTCAATTGCAACGACTCTCAGGTCGATTTTTATGGCTTTATCAATTATAGGTATAATCAGAAAGATGCCTGGTCCTTTTACTCCGCTAAGGCGACCAAGCCTGAAAATTACAACGCGCTCGTACTCATTAACCATTTTTATTGATTGTGAGAGTATTAATATTACAATTATTAATACAGGAAACAATGATCCACCAATGAAATCAACCATAGTTCTATTCCCTCCTATCAATATATCTAAAATTGAATTTGATGGTAATTAAGTGTTCTTTGTTTGAGGAATTTGTGAAAATTCACATAAAGTAAGCAGTTATAAATTAAAAATTTTACATTCAGTCATCTATCTAAAATATGTGTGAATCTATATAAGTCCTCACACCAGCATTCGTCAGCTTTTCATTGGATTGTGGTCACTGTCCTTGATCATAGATATTCTCCAAATAACAGCCCCAAATTCTCTGAATATGACAGAAACTGCCCTGGAAGCCTGAAAGTTCCGGGTATGCAGACGGCTATGCAAAATGGCATGCTGGCAAATACTTATATCTTGTATACATTAGATATTGAACTTAAAAACAGGAGATATGCAGAAAAATAACGAGTCGGCAGGCTTTGATTTCAGGCAGGGGGAAAACCGTACAGTTATCAGTGGACTGAATGCCGGCGCAGAATAAAATGCATGTATGGAGTTCAAAACGAGATTTGAATTTTATTAAATTATGAGGTTAAGAAAACGCAGGTTCGGAAGAACCACCGGTGTTGATATTAATGAGTAAGGAATGTCCAGACTGCCACGGACGTGGCTACGAAGTTATCTCAACTGAGGTCTGCCCTCTTTGCAAGGGGAAAGGTAAGTCCAAATCAGTTGATTTCATGAAAATTTCAGAAAAAGACATTAACAGTTTCTTGAAAAATGGTGCAGTATGTGAGAAATGCAAAGGCAAGGGGAGCATTGAAGTTACCAGACCATGTGAAGCCTGCGAGGGATTTGGAAAGATCTATACCTGCAGGGTTTGTGGAGCAAGAATTCATAACCTCGAGGATGCAGAGGAAGAAATTTGCAGTGCCTGTGCACGTTCCCAGCATGTTTATGCACTGGACGAGTCCTGCGACCTCAAAGATGTGGAAGCAGGAAAACTGTATCACGGCATGGTGAGCAGCATTGCCTCTTTTGGCGTATTTGTGGATCTGAACCCTCATGTGAGAGGGCTTATGCATTCCAGCAATGTCGGGGTCCAGCCTGAAGTTGGGGATGCTGTGATTGTTCTTGTAAAAAGCATTAAAGCCGGAGGAAAGCTGGATCTTATCCCGCAAACTCTCACAAAATACGAAACTATCGAGATTGAAAAAGAGCTCCCGCTTAAGAATTCGTCCCAGATAGATATCAGCATGAAAGGCAGGCTCATCCGGATCGAAGGAGAGGTTATTCAGGTAAAGCAGACCAGTGGGCCGACAATTTTCACCATAAGCGATGAAGGAGGCTTCATTCCATGTGCGGCTTTTGAGAGTGCAGGAAAGAGGTCTTACCCTCATATCGATGCAGGAATGATTGTCTCGATTACCGGAGAAGTGACTCCAAGAGATGAGCAGGTTCAGATCGAAGTCATGAGCATGAAACAGCTGACAGGAGAAAAAGAAGCTGCTGTCAAGGCTAGAGTTGAAAGGGTAATAGACGAGAAAGCAGCCCCTGCTGATATTCCTTTCCTTATTGAAAGCGAGATTCTGGAAAAGCTCAGGCCGAGAATGCTCCATGTCGCCAAAGAGATCAAAAAGGCAATTCTCCATTCGACACCCATTCTTCTCAGGCACCATGCAGATGCCGATGGGATTACTTCTGCAATTGCCATTGAACGGGCAATTCTTCCCCTTATCAGTGAAATCGGTGGAACGGACGCAGAGTATTATTTCTATAAGCGTGCTCCTTCAAAGGCTCCCTTTTACGAACTTGCCGATGTCACAAGGGATATTTCCTTTGCACTTGAAGACTATGCCAGGCACGGGCAGAAAATGCCTCTTGTTATCCAGGTAGACAACGGCTCGACCGAAGAAGACGTTCCTGCAATGCGGCAGGCGAATGTTTACGGCATTCAGATGCTTGTTATTGACCACCACCATCCTGACGACATCGTTGACCAGTATCTTATAGGGCATGTTAACCCTGCCCATGTAGGGGGAGATTTCGGAGTTACCGCTGGCATGCTGTGTGCCGAGGTTGCCCGTATGATTAATCCCGCAGTCAGTGATACGATAAAGCACCTTCCTGCTGTTTCTGCAGTAGGGGATCGTTCTGAGGCTCCTGAGGCTGGAAGATATATCTCCTTAGTCTCGGACCGCTATTCGCTTCAGGAGTTGAAAGATATGGCTCTGGCCCTGGATTATGAGCAGTTCTGGCTTAAATTCAGCAGTGGAAAAGGTCTAATTGACGACATCCTGGACCTTGGCGACCACACTATCCATAAAAATCTGGTTTCTCTTCTCTGTGAACAGGCAAACGCCATGATAAAAGAGCAGCTTGAGACCTGCCTTTTCAATGTCAAATCCCAGAAACTGGCGAACGGGGCTATTATGAATGTGATAGATGTCGAAAACTATGCCCAGAAGTTTACATTCCCTCCACCAGGCAAGACCTCCGGAGAAGTTCACGATGTGCTTACCAAAAAGTATCCGGACAAGCCTGTTGTCACCATTGGCTACGGCCCTGATTTTGCTGTCATCCGTTCAAAAGGCGTGCTTATGAATATCCCCCAGATTGTCAGGGAGCTTCACGAAGAAATGAAAGGTGCCGGAGTAAGTGGAGGCGGACACCTTGTTGTTGGCAGTATCAAGTTTGTGGAAGGAATGAGAACCGAAGTGCTCTCAAGACTTGCAGAAAAGATTGCATCTACAGAAGTTGAGTATTAACAGGCATGTGAAAAACCTGTTAATCTTTCTCCTTCTTACTTATCTTTCCTGATTCTGCAGATAATAATTCCTGTTTTTAAAATAATCCTGTTTTAAAGCAATGGTTCAAAAACGCATGAAGCAGGTAGAAAAACAAATAAAAAGAAGTTGAGAAGTGTAGAAAGTGGGAAAAATTTAAGTTCTGGAAAACCTTTCCTGTGAAAGGCTTTCCATGTAAAAAAGATTTTCTTCTGTTTTATTTTCAGTATTTTTCAGTCCACACGCACTATCCTGACAAGGGACTGAATCGGAACATTGGCGATTGTATCCGCGCCTTTTTTGTCCACAAGAACCACCACTGCTCTGGGTTTTGCGTCCATTTCGCGCAGCTGCTCAATTACTTCCATTGTGGTTGAACCTGTAGTAATTACATCGTCAACGATAACACAGTTTTTGCCTGCAACGCTTCCGAAGTTCCTGCTGATGGTACCTTTCTGGCCGGGCTGGACTACATCCTGTCCTTTACGGGAATGGTAAAGGGCAAAGTCTGCTCCCAGCTCATTTGCCATCATGCTTGCCAGAGGAATGCCGCTTGCTGCAACGCCAACTACCACGTCCACCTCGGCGTTTGTCTTTTCCAGCGTTTCAAGAACCATATCGCAGAGTGCAAGCGAGATGTAGTGAAGCCTTGTAGCGCTCTTTCCTATGCTGCTCCAGTTTACGGATATGTCTTTTGGAGCGGGGGCGGCAACTTCTTTTTTCGAACGGGTTAAAAGCCATGTAACTGTTTCTCTTGATACATTAAGCTCGTCGGCAATCTGGCCGTTTCCAAGCCCGTTGTTCTGCAGTTCCACAGCTTTCTGAATGAGATCTTCTATATTCTTCATGCCTCCATTCCCACCTGAAATTTTTTATCTGGCGGTATTTCCGGCCGATTTTGCAGCTCTTCTTATGAATGCTGCCTGGAATTACTGCCTGAAAATTTTAATTCAAGTATATCTTTTCTCAGTTAAAAACATTATTAGACTATCAAGCATTATATCTTTTTCTTCAGCTTTCCTGATAACTCTTGCCTTTAATTCTTTTTTTTCTCTTCTTTTTGAGGGGTGAACCGCAAACTGGGCATTCATCTCCCTTTTCAAAGGTTTTTTTACAGCCAATACATTGTTTTTGCCAGATAAGGACATCCTTTATCTTTTTCTGGGCAATCGGTTTAACCTGAATCCCTAGCTGCACGGCAACGTTCTGGACTGCATAATCATCTGTGAGCAGTATAGCCGTCTCCCTGTGTTCAAGGGCTTTTGCGAGAATTTCCAAATCTGTTTTTGAAAGTTCCTCTGAGTCCCGCGTCTGTTCAGCTTTCTTCCGAACCTCTTTTACCATTTCCGGTTCTGGCCATTCTACTCTGAGCCCTCCCTCTTTTGCAAGGTCAAAACGAAGCACGGAGTCCCTGCTTTTTAATTCATCCACTACCGAAGGGACGGTAATAAGCAGTGAGCTGTCCACATCGCAGTTTCCCATTATAAAGACTGCCGAGTCTGCTATGTAAGAGGTCATTTTCCTTCTCTTTTCTTTGTTAGTATATAATTCATCGCTTCCCACTCTAATTGCGCCACCCTAATTGCGCCACCCGAGTTCCGCCTCGGGAGGGCGGTGTCCTTTCCGAGTTTCGCATCGGAAGCACGAGGTCCTTTTCGGTCGCTTTGCTCCCTCAAGAGGACTAATTTTTGGTTTAGAATACTCGCTTCGCTCGCTCAAGAGGACTTATTTCTGGTGAAGTTTAAAAAATCCTTAATATTATTACATCATTGCTTTTTAAATCAGTGACTCTCATCTGGTAGGAAAACAGGATTAATACAGTAGATGTTTGCAGTCCTTGTAGAGTGAAGCGTAAAATTACGGAAATATAATGAATTAATTTCTTGGAGATGTTGGGCAATGAATAAAAAAATACTGATACTTACTGGTAGTCCGCGAAAGGAAGGAAATAGCGATATGCTGGCAGATGCCTTTATGAAAGGAGCACAGGAAAAGGGGCACACAGTAAATAAAATTGAAGTGGCAAAACTTAATATTGGTGGATGTACGGCATGTGAAATGTGCTGGACAAAGGATGGAGCCTGCATCCAGTGTGACGATATGGCAGAAATTGAACCACTGCTCGAAAGCGCAGATATGCTTGTACTGGTTTCTCCTCTGTACTTTTTTGGGATTTCTGCACAGTTGAAGGCCGCGGTTGACAGACTTTGTGCCTACTGCGTGAATAACTGTAAAAAACCACTTAACATAAAAGAATCTGCTTTGATCATGTGTGGAGAGGGCGATGAAGAACGATTTTTCAGTGGCGCCATAGATACTTACAGGCAAACGGCAGATTATATGAAGTGGAAAGACCGAGGTGTCTTGATAGCTACCAGCGTGACAGCAAAAGGAGATGTTTTGCAGGGAGATTGGCTGGATAAAGCACAGGTTTTTGGAGCTAGCATTTAAAAAAATTAGCATTTTCGAATATCTGAAGAGGAAAAACAGTTTTCAAATATGACATAATAAACAGGTCGCGTTTATCATGTCATATTTGATTAATTTCACCCAATTTGGGCTTAAACATGGAGGAATTTATATCTTTATTTATATTCATGTTTTATATTTATTTGGGGCAGATTTCCTTGAGCCCGGCTGCGACGTCGGGAAGGAGCTTAATAGGGATGCCCATAATCATTTCATCGTCTGATATTTTGGTGTAAGATCTGCTGCCGCTACAACCGACTGTAACTTCTATTTTTCCTTCTTTGTATGTCTGCACCACGCCGTCGGAACAGAGGCTCTGTTTGCCTGCGAAACCGGTTTCCACTCTACCTCCTTCTTTGTACATATATGCCTGAGTGAGCAACATTATCTGCTTCGGATTGCAGATGACAAGTATAACATCCGGCACAAAAGTGGTCTTTTCAAGGGGCGCATACAGAATGGCTTCTGTAGAGTTGGGGGGAAGTTTCGCCACCATATCAATGGTACGCTTTGCAGCTTCCGGGGTGCTGAACACTTTTAAACTCGAATAATAAAATTCTCCACTGGCGACTTTGGGGGGCATTTCTCCAAGACCCATGGCACCAGCTCCGCCTTTGCACAGCTCGTCTTCTCCCATCGCGTAAAACTCTTCGCCTGTCCTTCTCACCCTGTCAACGAGCTGGCAGTGCCTCATGGGCTCATCCACTTTTTTGATCCCTTCAGGAACTTTTTCTCCTTTGGGGACCAGTTTAACTGCAACCGGGGACGTTTTGAGTTTAAGGCATTCGATTATTTCCTGTCCATAATTATTGATCTCTTTTAACTCCATATCTATTACTCCGGGTTATTTGTCTGTTAAATTTGATTCTGGTAATTTATATGATCTCTACTTTTTATATGATTGCGTTTGCTGAGTTTTTACTAAATTACACACAACCAGATTTAATATAAACATTCTCGAGTTCCTGTTCTGAAATGAAATTTTTCGCAGTACTCTCAATTTTTTATTGAGTATTGTTTTTCTCAGCTTCCTGCTTTATACATCTTTTTGTCTCATGCAGAAAGCAAATATCGGAGGCTCTGACTGAGAGTCCCTCACTCAAGTTTGTCAAAAATAATTTCCATTTTTCCCAGTTCCCGGGCAAGGTTTTTAGAGATCATGCCGTTCTCGAGCCAGCAGGCGTTCATTACCGCAGCCGGAACAAGGCACGTTGGAGTAAGAGGATTTTCAGCTGACTTCTGGGCAAGTACAGTATCGGGACCGCCCATGAGGTCTTTCATGCCCATATCGAATTTTGTGCCCCATTTCCTTAGTTTTTCACAGGTGGTTTTGATATGTATATTGGTGTTTTTGCCTTCTTTTGTAGCGATGATTTTTGTTGTATGTCCGCATATAGTATTAAGTGAGATCTCAGTGACCATTATTTATCCTCCAGGACTACCTAGTTTTCTGAGGTCCAAAAAGGTTTTTTAATTCACCTGTCTGAGACTTCCTTTTAAGTCCTTACTCTGAGCTTTTCTACGTCTTGTTTTTATTTAAATCTGTATATATATATCTTTTTTGTGACGATTTTTTATTCCTTTTTACCAGATAGTTTTATAAACTTCAGGCGCTACTTTTCAGCTACAGTTACCTGTATTTAGAATCTGCCCAGAAGTTCGGATTTTTCTGGCGGTATGATCGCAAAGTTCATATACGATTCTATTCGTATTGCTAAGTCCTAGCAAATATGCTAATCAAAGTACTCCTGTTAATACATTAATATATTAGCAGAGCAATTAGGCTACTGACAGGTATGCTTATGCCCTGATAAGGATCACCAGATCAGGATCACCAGGATTACAGGATATTTACTATCCGGACCATTCAAGGTTCCGTCGAAAATTGGCTTTAGTAGTACCAGGAATAACGTTGAATACAAATCTTGACTTAAATTTCAATAAAATTATGAGGTTTTAATAATGAGATGGCAAGGCAGCTCCAGAAGAAAAGCTACCGGCGGAAAGATCATTGCTTCCCGCGGAAAGCGCAAATTTGAAATGGGCCGCGAATCTGCGGATACCCGTATCAGCGAAGTAAAAAGAAAGAACGTTCACACTATGGGTGGCAACAGGAAAGTAAGACTTCTCCAGTCCAACATTGCAAACATAACCAACCCTAAAGACGGAAAGACAGTTACTGCAACAATCGAAACTGTCGTTGACAATACTGCCAACAAACACTATGTCAGGCGTAACATTCTGACAAAAGGTGCCGTTATAAGGACTCCCCTCGGCAATGCTAGAGTTACAAGCAGACCCGGGCAGGAAGGAGTTATAAACGCTGTATTAATCGAATAAGTGAAGAGAGCCCTGACCCCAAACCGGGGTTCTGTGCCAACTTTTCCTAAACTTTGTGCCGGTGGTCAATATGGATGAAAAGATTCAACATATATTGGAAATTCTTGAAAATGATGCCCGAACAAGTCCTGAAGAAATTGCGACCTTAACAGGAATGTCTGCACAGGAAGTTTCCCAGACGATCGCAAAGCTTGAAGAAACAGGAGTTATCCGGCACTACAAGACCATAGTTGATTGGGACCTTGTTGGGGAAAATTATGTTTACGCCGTGATCGAGTTGAAGGTCACCCTCGAGCGTAATCAGGGCTATCAGGCAATTGCAGAACGGATTTTTAAGTTCCCGGAGGTCAGATCTGTCAGGCTTCTGTCCGGGAACTACGACATCTCCCTTACTGTTAGAGGGAAGTCTATGAAGGATGTGGCTTTTTTTGTGGCAGAAAAAATCGCCACTCTTGACCAGGTTCAGAGTACGTCCACTCATTTCGTGCTGAAGACCTATAAAGAAGACGGGGTAATCCTTCATGAGCCTGAGTCAATTCAAAGGCTCCCGGTCTCGTTTTAATACGGGACTGCTAAATTTTATCCTTTTTATCCCGCTTTATATTTCATATAACTTAAATGATTTTTTATAGAGGTGTTTGCTTGAGACCTCCATGCGATCCTTCGAAATTCGTTGCGGAAGCTGTAAAGAGTATCCCTCCATCGGGAATACGCCGTTTTTTTGATCTGGTTTCCGGACTTGAGGATATAATTTCCCTTGGTGTAGGAGAGCCTGACTTCGTCACTCCCTGGCATATCCGTGAGATGTGCATCCACTCTCTTGAAAAAGGGCAGACATCATATACCTCAAACTACGGGCTTCCGGAACTCAGAGACGAACTTACGAGAACCTATTACAGGCGCTACGGCCTGGACTACAACCCTGCATCCGAAATCCTGATTACTACAGGAGTAAGCGAAGCTCTTGACATAGCAATCAGGGCAGTGGTAAATCCCGGAGATGAGGTAATTGTTGTTCAGCCCTCCTATGTTGCATATGTCCCTTCAGTAATTCTGGCAGGAGGCAAGCCTGTAATTGTTTCCACACACAGGGATGATGATTTCAGCCTTACTGCAGAAGCTCTTGAGCCTGCAATCACCAGCAAGACAAAGGCAATTGTCCTCAATTTCCCTAACAACCCTACAGGCGCAATTATGCAAAAGGAAGGAATGGAGGACATTGCAGACCTCGTTGTTGAGAATGATTTATTTGTAATTTCGGACGAGGTTTATGAGTGCCTTACTTATGAAGGCACCCACGTCCCGTTCTCTTCCCTTGAAGGCATGAAGGACCGCACTGTAATGCTGAACGGCTTTTCCAAAGCCTATGCCATGACAGGGTTAAGGCTCGGTTTTGCCATGGGAGCTCCGAATATCATTCATTCAATGATGATGATCCACCAGTACTGCATGCTCTGTGCCCCCATAACTGCTCAGGTAGGGGCAATTGAGGCTCTACGCAACGGAAAAACGGAAATGGAAAAAATGGTCCGTGAATACGACAGGCGCAGGCACTTTATTGTAAAAGGCTTTAACAGCATAGGGCTTGAATGCTGTAACCCGAGAGGTGCTTTCTATGCTTTCCCTTACATAGGGGACATGGGGCTTTCCTCTTCTGAATTTGCAGAGCGTCTCCTTGATGAAAAGAAGGTTGTCACCATTCCCGGAGATGTATTCGGGGAAGCAGGCGAAGGTTTCCTGCGTTGCGCTTATGCAGCATCTCTTGACGATATTAGAAAAGCAATCGAGAGAATGGGAGATTTTGTAGACGGATTAAAACAGTGAGTCTGGCCGAATCTTTATTCGGTCTGTGTTTTTCCTTTTTTGTTTTCACTAATTTTTTCCTTAATTTTGTTTTAACTTTCTGTTCGATTTTTTTCTTTAATTTTATTTTTTGCTTTAATTTTTAGTGTTCAACTTTGTCATTAGTGGTCGATTCTGCATCGCCCAGCCGTGTAACAAGGGCACTTACTTTATCATCCATTTTTTCAATCAGCTCGTTCATCTGGTTGTACCATTCGTCAACGTTTTTCTTAACCATCTGTTTCATTTCATGAGGTTCGATGGCTACATATTCATAATAGTATCCCCCGCTTTCTATGGACCTTGTTTCCCTGTAAACAATTCCACAGGCTATAAGGTTTTGCAGAGAACGGTATGCAGTGCTTCTTTCCCTGTTAAGAATCTCTCCAAGTTTTTCTGCTGTCAGGGGTCCATGCACAAGCAGAGCCTTGTATGCTTCGATATCAAGGGACTTCAAACCGAGCACACACTTCACCATATCCTCGCATTTGAAGCTTGCTCTGATCATCTCATGAATAGAATTTGTCATAAAACCACTATTTAAGAACGGTTCGCCCTGTTGTTTTAATTTATTTTTATCTTTCTGGATACCAGCCAGCACTTTCAGGCATTGTACTGAGATGGGCTGAGGATGCTCATAAAACAGAAAACCTTGTTCCGGTCTCCAAATTTGCTTTTAAAAGCATAATTCCCAATTATGTTAATTTCCCGTTATGTATTCTTTGATTATCAATATCGGTGGATATATTTATAAACTTACTTCTCTTTTTGTTTCATTTTTTTCATCAGACAAATCTGTTAAACATTTCATTGTTTCTTTCCCGTTTGTTTTTAAAAAATATTGCTTCAGGAGGGTCTTATCGGGAAATTTTATATATCATTTCCTGATTCAATAAGCCGAGGTTTATGCAGCCCATTATTCCTGAAGATGAACGTTCCAAAGAGCCTCTTGATACCGAGAGGATAATCTATCACCCTGATATGATAAGAGCCAACGACTGGGTTCTCACCGAGTATGAAGCTCCTTTCAGGGAAGTATGTATTTTCGTCCCCTGTGCCAAGAGAAAGCCTTACCATGAAAGCCCGTCCCATAAAAAGTTCGACCGGATAATTTTTGGCATTCTAAAACCAGAGGATGTACACATAGTAACATTCGGAACCTGCGGGATTGCTCCAAGGGAACTTGATACCCAGTACCCTTTCATGAATTATACTTTCATGATGGGAAAATGCAACGTAACTAAGATCAAAAGGGACTTCATCAGAATTGAAAGCGAAAGGATTGCCGCTTACCTTGAAAAAACAAGGGAAAATTACAGGCACAGGATAGCCTACTGTATCGGGGATTTCCGTACTGCAATGGAAAAAGCCCTTGAAATGGTCGATGTAAAAGTGGATATTGTCCCCAGAGAAGCTACGATTCAAAAGATGATCCAGCCCAATAAAGCCTTCATTTACAACAGCCTCTCATCTAAAGAGTACCTTCAGGACTTCTCCGATGCGATTACCGATGCTTTCGGGCTTCCCGGAAGGGAAGTGGGGTTAAAGGAAGACCTCTCAGTAGATGATACTGACTGGTATGTCCTTTAATCCTGCAATCCTGCTGTTTCAGTTTCTCTTCTTCAATTCCTAATTCATTCAGAACTTTGAGACAAAGGTTCTTGCCTGCCAGAGGGCGATAACCGCAAGGATCAGGATAAGAACCATCCACATTATATCCGCTCCCGGGATAAAGGAATTCTCCCAGTATGCATTGTAGGCATCCATAGCAGCTTGTGTTTGTACCATCTCTTCCCTCCTTTTACATGTATCTCACGCAGGCGTCCGACCCGCGGACTTTTCCAAAGTCGGTGATCACGTATTTATGCAGCAGGAAATCTTTTTTGTAAATTCCCTCCTCATCAACTTTCTGTTCCACATCCTTAAGCATCCCACCGGACGCCAGCTCGATGATATCAAAATTGATGCTGTCCCTGCCGTAATTCCCCTGCATGTTATATTCCTGCTGAATCTTTGAAACGATCTCATAGTTCCAGTGCTCTTCTCCATCAAGGAATAGCTCCAGGATCCTGAACTTAATAGGCCGGTTCTTGCCCATCTTCACTCACCTCTCAGAGTTTCAAGTGCAGCTGTTTCTTCAGTAAACATGACGAAACTACCAATAACACAGAGGGTACCTCCTATAAGGATGGTCCACTCGGGGACATCTCCGAAGAAGAGGAAGATGAAGATAATAGCGCACAATCCGTAGAGGTTTCCTATTCCCTGACCTCTTCCCACTCCTATCAGCGGGAATGACTTGTACCAGCAGACGTAACAGAATCCGAAGGTGATTCCTGCGAAGATCAGGACCAGCAGCGTCAGAGGTTCAAATGCCTGGAATGCATAGGAATACATAGGGAAACCGACAATTGCCAGAATCGGCACAATAATGATCCACCAGATAATGTTTTCTCCCAGGAACCGGAGAGTAAGCCCCACGTCAGGCTCGGAAATGTCAAGCCCCTTGCCTGCAATTGCACCTTCAATCCCCCAGCCTGCAGCAGCCATCAACCCTCCCAGGTATCCTATCCATGGAACACCACCTGCAGCAATTTCGGTTATGACTCCACCGCCAAAGATTGTAATTCCACCAAGAATAATGATTACAATTCCAGTTGCTGCCCTCTTGCTGATTTTTTCCCCATACCAGTAATAAGCAAGCACCGAGCCGATCACAGGATAGAGAAGGGCAGCAACTGCTGCGAACGCTCCGCCAATAAATCCCATAGCCATAAAAGAACCTAGAATTGCTACAGGTCCCCCGAATATCGAGGCCAGAAAGAACCACTTGGAACAGGGGTGGAATTCCTTTAGCGTCCGTCCCAGTTCTCCGAATTTCCCTAGAACGCCGTTCCAGAGCATGAGAGCCAGCATAACTGTAAGTGCATTAAACGCGGTAATAAGGGCCGCCGTCACAACAAGGGACACTGCGTCTCCACTCGTTTCGGCAATGGCTCCATACATTTCATCAAACGGGTTCAGTACCCATACAACAGTGCCCGGCAGATACCATATGCCCCAGAACACAGCACAAAAAAGGGCCCACATATACCCTTTACTTATTTTTCGTTTGCTTTCCTGTGCTTTCAAAGCTTTCAGATCCATGCCCACTCCTCCTTTTGTTAGAGTTATTGGGCAGGTGTGCCGGAAACCAGGTTTTACAGCCTGACTCCCGGGACTGCCTGCTCTTACAATTATCAGACCTTCAGGGCTGCTTTTACCTTGGCGACCGCATCGTTGGCACTTTCACCGTAGATGTCTGCGCCAATCTTGTCTGCCCAGTCCTGGGTAACCGGAGCCCCGCCTACCATGGTCTTGACCTGGTCGCGGACACCTGCTTCTTTCAGCTGTTCCTCGATCTGGATCTGGTTGACCATTGTGGTTGTCATCAGTGCAGAGGATGCAACAACCTGGGGTTTAAGCTCTTTCACCTTTTCTACAAAGGTCTTGATCGCAACATCTCTCCCGAGGTCCACAACCTTAAAACCGGCAATGTTGAGCATGGAAGCCACAATATCCTTTCCTATGGAGTGAATATCGCCTTCTATTGTCCCGATAATTACGGTTCCGAGGTTCTTGGTCTGAGATTTGCGCTTCTCCATTTCCGGCGTGATAACTTCTATGCCGGCTTTCATGGCTTCAGCAGCTGCAAGCACATGAGGAAGGAAAAGAGATCCCTGTCCAAACTTCTCTCCCACTTCTTCCATACCTGCAGTAAATCCCTTCTCAATCAGCTCTACCGGGTCGACTCCTGCAGCAAGGGCTTCCCCTGCGACTTCTGCTGCAAGTTCTTCGTCAAAATCGGTAATCGAAGCTTTTGCTTTTGCTATAATTTCTTCTTTGCTTGCCATTTTTACTCCTCCTTGATCTTAACCCTCTTTGAAGGCTCTGTCAGCTTTGTCCACAATTGCCTTCATATCTTTGAGAATGTCAGCGTCGATTGGCGGCACTTCGTGATGTTTCAGGACATCCTGAACCTTTTCGTTTGCCACGGTTGCGAGGTCCTTTGAGCCAGCTGCTGCCCAGTCTCCGAACATGCGCCTGTCAATGAGCATGGGGCTCGATGGATAGTCAACAAGCATTCTGGTCTGCTTAAGGGCGAGGAAATTGTTTCCGATACCTACTTTCTGGATAGATTCTACTGCAAGGGTTTCAGTGGAAACCGGTATTCCCTGCATTGCTTTCTTGACCATTTTGATGATGTCGTTGTCAATAACGAGCTGTTCCATTGAGAACGTCATTCCGAGCTCAAGCATTCCGGCTCCGTAGATGGTGTTTGCACCAGCAAGGGCAGGCAGGAGAGTGGTCATGGTCTTTTCGTGGCCTGCCTGGTTGTCCGGAACCTTGGAGTCAGACTAGGAACCTGCCACATAGGAGGGAAGGCCGTAGAACTGGGCAAGCTTTGCGACTGCAGCGCTGATAAGACCGAGTTCAGGAGATCCGACAGGTGCAGTACCTTTCTTGAGGTCGAAGGTGGTTGTTGAGCTTCCGTACCATACCTTGCTTCCCGGAACAGTTAACTGAGCGAGAGTTATACCAGAAAGGACTTCGGCGTTGTGTGTAACGAGTGTTCCTGCAAGATAGACAGGAGCAGATCCTCCAGACATTGCCATACTCAGGACATTGACAGGCATTCCGAAACGTGCACCTTTGATGATGACCTGACAGGCATTGACACTGAGTTCAAGCGGACTGGTCGGGCAGAGGAGCATAGAGAAGAGCGGCTTTTTCCTTGCTTCTTCTTCGTCTCCGCCGTAGTAGGCATTTACAATGTCCCGGTAGTATTCGACATGCTCACCTACAGGGTCGATGTGGTGATAGTGCTTTGCAGTGTTTGCGAGAGGAGTAAGAGTCTCGTGGACATCCTGCGCACCCTTTCCAGCCCAGTCTCTTGCAGATACCGGCAGGGAGAAGTAGTCTATATTTTCTGCCCAGTCACAGAGCTTTGCGATGTCTGCAATGTCCTGTTCGACAGAGTCGATGGTTATGTACTTTCCGTCCTTATATTTGCACATCTTAACACCGGTACCGAAACAGGTCCAGTGCACTTTGCCGCCGCATTCCTGGACGGTGTTGTATTTTTTGTCCCTGCCCCAGAGAACAAACCTCGAAGGTGCAAGCTTCAGGGCTCTCCTTACAAGGTATTCGGGGATCTTTACAACATTGGTTTTTTCGTCGACTTCACAGCCATTTTCCTTGAAGATCTGTCTTGCCTCGGGGTCAGAAACCTGAATGCCCGGGTTCATCAGAACTTCCATTGTGGCATAGTGAATAGCTTTGAGTTCATCAGTAGTAAAAAGGTTTAATTCTACGCCATTAAGTGCGTTGAATCCTGCAACTGCATTATTTTGTGCCATTCTCTATCTCCTTTTTCCTGAATATTTTTCGGTTTGTTTACCTCTCGTTTTGCTGAGTTCTCCTTACTCAGGGCAAATCCTTTTTATCTTCAGTTCAGGATGCAGAGACTATGAAGAACAGGGTACTTCTTACCTGAAACGAAGGATTTTTCATGTAAACGGACACAAAACCAATCACAAAATAAACTTCAGATTTTTAATTCCTGTTCTGGTAAAACAGGCAAAATCTGAAAAAATAAAGTTCAGTGCTTTCCCCCACTTCCTTAAAGCCTGTACTTCTACAGTTTTTTGCTTTAGAAGCACTCCGCTTTTATGCCTCTGCTGCCTCTTTTTATTGAACTCTTATTTATGTACCAATCATTTCTAATTCCCGGAAAGATTTTGCCTTTTTTCAGTAATCTCATCTTTTTTCCGGGCATGCCCCCCAGAGAGTACTTTTTTATAGCGTTTTTTATACTATACTGCTTATTTTATTTTGAATATTTTTCTATATATATTTTCCTGATAATTCCTTTTTTCCCGAATTTTTCTGCTTCTCCTGTTACTTTTTCTGGTCTTTCCGGGTCTTTTTGATACGGGTTATCTTCCTGTTTATCTTGTCTGTTTCCTGAATAGTTCACAGGAGTTGATCTTTATATCGAGAAGTTTCTCGATGTTCATTTTTGCAGCAATACCCTTTGCAGCTCCCGGAACCGAGGTGATAACCCCAATGTCGAGCTCCTCACGGAGTTCGCGCATAACGTGTTCGTCAGCGAGGTCCCTGATTTCTACATTAAGCTTCTTTGCCACATACTGTTTTGCTTCTTTTATCCTCATATTCTTTGAGAACTGCATCCTTGCAACGAGGTCTCCTGCTGCTCTCATTCCTGTCATACCAGAAGCCATTATGTGTGCGATCGGCATACCCAGAGGGTCGCCGACCCCGACCTATATGCCGTCTACGCCTGCAATCTCAACCATTGCTTTGCTGGCTCTTGTAACTGCATCAATCGGAGGAGTTTCAAGCATGGGTATTCCGCCAACCCCCATCCCCATATCAACGTGGCAGGGAATTGGAGACGCTTCGACCGCTGCCTTCATGAAGGTAACTGCACGTGCAAGGTTCCATGCTGATGTCTTGCTTGTGTTTGTGTTGCACACAGGCCCGAAAACGTTAGCTCCTGCCTTTGCAATCAGAGGTGCCTGCTGGTGCGGCCAGAGCCCTGCAAGAGTCACACCATCATACTGAA